>Ga0099824_1004121_pt1:0-20000 | contig 21053 bp, 7 predicted proteins | sample SiratrowhiteBW_FD_76837 | JGI IMG/M metagenome (GOLD analysis project Ga0099824, IMG submission 76837) | Root nodule microbial communities of legume samples collected from California, USA - Siratro white BW | ecosystem: Host-associated > Plants > Roots > Nodule | place: USA: California... | reverse complement strand
TTGACGAATTATGATCAGCTGCCAACTTGTAAATACGGAGGATGCATATGTGATCTAAGATCGATTATTGACAAGAAATGAGAAGATTAAAGGGTACATACCTTTCTTATGGAGTTATATGACACAATATATGTCACTGTTCATTCTAATATTTTGGCACATGATCCGTTGTTGAATTTGAACAAAGTTTACTCTATTCTAATTCAAGAAGAATGAGTACAGACCATGACATGTGGAAAGAAGACAGAGGAAAGATAATAACTGTTGTTGTTCGTGGTCTAGGGGATGGGAAAGACAAAACAATTATTTGCTCCCATTGCAAACGTAGTGGGCATGACGCAAATTCTTGCTTTGCACTCATTGGATACCCCGAGTGGTAGGGGATCGCAATCCTCACTGCAGTGAATAAAAAAAGGGGCAAGTCGAGACCGTGGTGTTGTACAGGTCAATGCAGCCCAAGCCATACCTGGAACCTCAACCATAGGAAGTACAAAATAATCATCCAACTGAGAAGATGACCGAGATACCATGTATTACGACTTTGAAAGTTGAAAAAGGGGTGTCTTTGGATCTTTGGCATCAACAATTGGGGCATCCGTCTATGTAAGCTACCAAGATAGTTTGAGGTGTAGACCTTAAGAAAGGTACTGAAAATTTGAATAAATGTTGTGATGTTTGTCAAAAAGCAGAACAAACGAAAAATAAAATTCTCGTAAGTGATTTTTGAGCATCTTATGCTTTTTAATTAATACTATGAGACGCCTATAGAAATGTCTCTTCACGTGGAGCATCCTATTTTTTGACTATTGTTGATGATTACTCTAGAGCTTTGTAGATTTATTTACCGATTGATAAGAAAGAGGTGTCAAGTACTTTGAAAATGTTTTTCTCCATGGTGGAGCATCAGTTTAATAAATAAGTGAAAATTATAAGACCGACAACGGAACATAATTTACTTGCGTGAAAAATTATTTTCTTGAAAAGGAAATAATTTTCAAACATCTTGTACGGGGACACCACAACAAAATGGGCGTGTTGAACACAAGCATCAACATATATTAAATGTAGCTCAAGCTTTGAGATGTCAATGATGTTTACCTATTGATTTATGGGGAGAATGTGTTCTCACGGCTGATTACTTGATAAATATAACCCTTTCCTTAGTTTTGAATTAAAAGACTCCTTATAGAATGTTTTTTGGTTGTGATCCTACCTATGATCATCTATGAGTTTTTGGATCATTATGTTATGTTCATATAGAAACCAATGAATTTTTTGTCTCACGAGATGTCAAGTTCTCAGAAACAGATTTTCCTTTTGCTTATCTTCCTATAGAAGACTTGCCTACAATTTCTGGTTTAGGCAGGTCTAATGTTGATCTGGAGGAGTTTGATGACTTGAGAAAAAAAGATGGAGCAAGACATGACGATCATGCTGCGCCTGATGCAATACCAGTGCAACATGAAGTTAATGTTATTCCACCAATAAATAATACTTCTGTACAAAAACCAAATGAGCAAGATGATCAAGAATTTCATGAGGAATTGTTGGGTCGAGGTCACAGACAGAACAAATTATCAATTTTGTTGCATGACCATGTCACTCATATAATACAAAGATTGAGTTAATTCTCACTAACACTAAAATTGCAGCAATACATATAGACTGTGAACATGTGTGACATATTATAAGGTCGTAAAAGATGAGAGATGGCGAGATGCAATGCAATGCAACGTGAGATACAGGCATTGGAAAACAACAGTATTATTTTTTATTTCGCAAGTTGGACATTCGAAATCTTCACGCTCCAACTTGAGGGGTATTGTGATTATTGTATATCTTTATTATATATCTATTTTTATTTAGTAATATTCCATGAGATATGATTGGTTATATTGGATAGGTATTGATTGTATTAGCAAATCTTGATATAAGAGAAAGTTTAGGAAAACATTGTTCTAAATATTTTAATCTTCTGAAAAATAAAAGAAACGAGTACTTTGTCACAATTTTATATTTATAAATAAATTATTTTACTTTCAATTATTATATATATATATATATATTGTATTTTATATTTGCTATTAATCTATATTATATTTTCAATATGTGTATTCAAATTTGAAATAAAACATAACATACTTTTAAATACGTATAACACTTTCATCGTGTTAATAAATATAATAGTTGAAGTACCTTAAAATATAATGTTAAAAATAGTATAATAGTATAATGGTTAAAATGGATAATATAATACAAAAATATTCGCAAATAATAAAAATAAATTAAATCTACCATCTAATCAATATCAATGTGTATAATTCTCAAACAATTGTGAATAATATTATATTCGAATAAACTATACAATATAAAGTATCAGAATAATAAAAATAAATAAGATAATTTTTTCTATCATTGTCAGTATTTTATTTAGTAGAAAATTAAAACTAACTTTTTTTATGTAAATAAATAAATATAATAAAGTCATCTCCCATGAATGAATAAATAAAAATAATTATAATAACAACAACATATAAAAAATGATAAAAAAATACTTAATTAATATTTTAAGAATAAAACGAGAAAAATAATATAAAAATTAAAAGCTAGCACTTTTTAAGAAAATGCTACAAGCGATTAAAAAAGTTGTTTACTAAATACTACTAGTTGAATTAAACAAGTTTTATAATAATTTTTTTATGAAATTGTTAAACAAAATAATTATGTATATAGAAGATAATATACAAGAATAATAATGCAAATCAAATTGATTTGTTTTGACATGTCAAAACAAGTTAGGTGGACTGACATAAATTTTCCAAACTAAAGTATAGTTACAAAATTTTATTTCTACTTTAACATGTAAAAATTAAAAAAAAAAACTCTAATAAAGTTTTTGACATTTTATTCATTCCAATTTTGAGTCTTACCCAATCATACAAGTATTTCCTAGAAGTAAAATAATATTAAATAGTTAAAATACACATTTAAACTTTTTATTTAGTGAAAGTAAATAAGAATACATACTTAAAAAAAAGTAAAACAAAAAAAATATAATTTTACATTTGTAACTATACAAATGCAAATAATTCATAATTAATTATACTTGTAATAATTCATAATTGATATGTATATTTTTTTATAATTCATAATTGATATGTATATTTTTTTCAAAATTTTTTATGTGAAAAACTTTATTTCTTATATAAATATAGAGAATAATATAGTTTTAGTGACCATCTATTCGTCTTTTATCTTAAATACATTGATAGTTTAGTGTGAATTGTTATAAATAAGAGTGGCGAAAAAATTAATATTTATATTTGCAAAATGATAGTGGAGATGTTAACTATAACAACTTTTTTAAGATATTAGTGATTTGTTTCACTTGCCTATTAGTTTTTAGTTTGAGTTTATAGTTTATATGAATACCAACAAACCATATACATCACATTTATAAAAGAGGTTAAAAAATTTATTAAAAATATAATTTAATATCTTTTCTTATTTTACAATTTGATTTTAGAATTCAATATGAGAGATTTAGCAGTTGCTTAGTTAACTGGGAGTAGATGAAAGATTCATCAATGACAAACATGTATAGTTAACTAATTGTTAGAAAAGTCTCTTTCATAAGGTCACCAATATTCTTGGGAGAAGAATATCAGTATTAGAGAAATAAGATGAAAATGTGCATAAATATATTCAATATCAATTATGGACTATCATAACCAAAAGAGACATAGATGTAGCTAAATCATAAAAGCAATATATTGAAGATGAATTCAACATCACACAACTTAAAAAAAACATATATATATATATATATATATATATATATATATATATACACACACACACATATACACACATATCTATATATACATACATATATATATACACACACACATATATATATATAAAGGTGTGTAATTCAAAGATTACAAAGGAGATAAAAAATTCCTTGAAGAAAATCAAGGTATCCAGACGAAAAAGGTTGTTGCCTTAACTAGATGGTACGAGTTTCACCCATAAGGAAGGTCAAATAGTTTATGATATGTCTAGGAGAATGCAAATTCTCCTAAATGGTTTAAAAGTCCTCTCACATATCTTTTTTAAGGCATAAATAAATCTTAATATATTTGACAACATGCTTAGGTGTGAGAGTATAGATTAACAACTATTTAGAAGCACATGATCTTAAAATTCTTGCTTCATATGACATTCTTGACATTTTGAGAGTGCAAATGTTTCTATATAACATAAACCATACAATGTTTCTTTTAAGGCAAAATAATCCATATGACCAAAGAAAAAAATAGTAAATGAATAATGACTCTTAAAGTTATAGCCACTTAATTTGATTATAAAGATAAAAATTAATATGGAGTATCAAGAAATGATAAAGTATCTCTTATGATCACAAATAGCAAACATATGTTGAAGAAGAGAAACAAAATCATGAAATCTTATATCTACAAGAACTTCAAATTCAAGAAAAAAAAAAAACATGTGACTAAGACATAATTTATTACAATTGTAAGAAACCATATCATATGAGAAGTGAATGCTCTAAGTTAAAAGGAAAAAAAAAGAAAAACTTTTACCATAATAAGAGGAAAAATAAGCTATAAAAACTCAAATGATGAGAAGGCCAATTGAGTACTAAATTTAGATGTTTCACACAATATATTTTCATTAAACAAATCACATATATATGAATAAATCGCATGGTTTGCCAATAATTTATTCTTCAGGTAAATTTCATTCAAATAAAGTGAGCAAACTTTCAAAACTACAAGCTAATTACCGAAGCAATTAACAAAAATGTTCACATTTCAAATAATGCTTAGCAAAAACTTCCAAAAATGTTATGAAAATATTAGAATCATACTTTATTGAACAAACAATAAAAACCTAATCACATATTAAGGAGAATGATTGTTTATGATTTTTTTTACCAAATGATTAAAAAATTGTCAAATGTAGAAAGATATTACAATAGAAAGAAGACACTACAACCATAAACGATTGATAAGTTGAAAAATATTCATTACTTCAAATTAATAAATTAACGACAAAAACAAAAAATTCTCCATAATAGCTTGAATTTCTCTAAAAGTAGTTTAATTTTCAAATGAGTCTAAAACTCATGACAAATGTCAACAAGTCATGTTTATATTATGAACCTAAGAGTACTAAACTCAGTCACCAAATAAACATTCAATTAGTCTCAAAATGATTAATGTTCCAAATAAAGTTTATAGAAACGTAAAAATAAATATAAAAGGCCTAATACGAAATACATATTTTTTATTCTAGCATCAATTTTTCCTCGTAGCCATTTATCATGTCCCAAGCTATGCACTCATCACCTCACCTAGACATATCATCCACTGAAAAGCCTTCCTAAACATACCATACTAGACCATCCTTAAACTAACAACATTAGAGAAAGTTACCAAGACAACTTCTTTGTTTGAGTTAAAAGCTAGTATAAAAGCTAAAAAATGATAAGGATGTTGATGAAATCATGCTACATCAAGATGTTACCAGAAGTCTGGCTGATGTATAACTAATATGGAGGATAAAGGAGGTTGAGGAACTCACTGCTTAGATTTTGACTCATGATGCCTTGGTTGAAAGCAAAGATAAAGACACTGACATGGAAGAATAATGTACCATGGCTTATACTTCAACCTAAGAGAATCCGTTAAGAATAAAAAGATGTGATTTTTGATGAAGGTGTAGTCTTGCCCCCTTAGGTGTTCATGACTTCTCAAAGAGAATGACTTGAAAAATCATATTATTCACCATCCCTTAAGCGGTAGGGTTCTCGCTTGAATAAAAATCCTTAACGAGAAAGAATTTTTTTAACTTAATTTTTATTTAAGTGAGAATATCTCGTTTGAGCAAAAGTTATGCTAGAAAAAAAAACTTATTATCGCTATTATTTTGCTTGGGTGAGATGGTCTCACTTGAGCAAAAATCTATAAATTTGTAAAACATGTTCTCAAATGTCTAAAATCAAATGAAAAATTTTTGACAACAATTTCAACAAGAAACAACCACCATTGTATATCTGTTTACAATTCATAATGTCCAAATATATTTTAACTTAAAAGGACCACCTTAAAATCCAATTTCATTTAATATCACAATTTCTTAACTATAATTTCATATGAATTTCAACATAATATTTTACATTAACTACCCCAAATTACATATGAAATTAGTGCAAATATGGTTTATAAGTTTTTCTAAATTGTCACATACAACCAATCCAAACTTACAATTTTCTAAATACTAATCCTATTCCAAAATTTCAAAATCTAACAAATTTTATAATTTGATAACTCATTAAAATCTTCATTTTGATGAAATATCTAATATATCACCAAAATTTTAATGCCATGTAACAACGTCACAAACCAAACAATTCACTCATGTAAATACAAATTTCAATTCTATAATCTATACACAACATGCTTTTCATAACAACCAAACTTCAATATCTACAAGATTTTCATATTCTCAACACACAAATCCAAAACAATTGAAATAAATCATATATATATATATATATATATATATATATTAAGTTCAAAATTTCACAAGAAGATCATTTAAATACTAAGAAAGACTAGAGAAATTCTAACTTACTTCCAGAAAACTTGATTCACAGATAAAACACATTATTATAAACTTAGACTAACAAATAATGATTTAATTTATTCATATTAAGGATGCAAAGCCATGAAAAAGACAATTAAAAATTTGACAAAAAAAAAAGACTTACTTTAAAATAAAAAATAATGATTAAATTATCTTAAACAAAACAATTTCAAAATTTTAGGAAAAAAATTAGAAAGAATAGTTAGAAAAAAGTTTAGAGAAATAATAAAATTTGTAAAATAAATTATTAAATAGCTAAAATTATAACTTACACAATATATGTTATATGAACATTTTTTTAATAGTTTATTTAAAAAGTAATTTGTTTTATTTATGCTTATAGCTTTTTTTTCCTAAACTATGTTTAACAACAAATTTATATAAAAATCACATATATATATATATATATATATATATATATATATATATATATATATATATATTTTAAATTTCATCGATAATACATAGATTATTTTTTTTTATTCATAATCATATACCGATTAAGAGTTGAAGGATAGAACAAATTTAATTTAACTCTTTAAAATGTTTTTTTAAAAAAAATTGGGATAGATTTTAAAATTCTAAAATGGACAATATCTTATTAAGTAACTATGTTACTTAAATAGACTAAAGATCAGAACAATTTTATTCTAAAACTTTTTGTTAATTAAAATTTTTTGCCTATTTTTATTTATATAAAATAAACATGTATTAAAGTTAAAATATTATATTTTGAAATAATTATTTTGTTTATTATAATTTATTTAAAAAATATTTAATAATTTAAATAAAATGATGAAAGAATATATTAAAAGATATATACTATTGAGAAGATAAAGTACTGGGATAAAGATAAAGATAGTGTGGTTCAGGATGGTTAAAACATAAATTTTTGAATTGATATTAAAATTGATGAAAACTATAATAGTAATGAATATAAACAGTATTAACAGAAAAAATAAATAAAAACAGTTTATTTCAAAACAGAAAGGCATCTATAATTCAATATGCGTTACAAAGATTTTAAAAACTAAACAAAAATTAAAAACCATATTGGGAAATAATACTTTCAAGATGTAACAAATTAAAAAAATATAGATATTCGAAATTAGAAGATAATTTAAGTATCTTATACTTTCAAGAGTAAAAGTAATTATTAAAATTTATTTTATTGAAATTTATGATATGGAAACGAATATCTAATATGTTTCTAAAATATATAAGAAATTTGAAAAAAAATATTTTATTCTCTTAATTGATATACCAATATTAAAAGTTAGTTATGAAAAATTATTTAGCCTAACTGAATTTAGTTATCATTATTTAGAGATGTAGTATGCAGTTACAGGGTAGCTGAAGATGTGATTCTGTGAAGATAAGGAGAAGGAGCTTTGAAGAATTAAACGGAAAAATGAGTTTGTAAAAGATAAAATAATATCTATCTGTAATCTATGAGTATCATAAAATTAGTTTTTGAATGAAACAGAAGAATGATAATGTAAATAGAATGGGTAGGGGTATTTGCGTAAAGTTGGACGTGAGAGAAAAGCTGGTATAAGAAGGAAGCTCATCTCTGATTCTGAGAGTCACAGTGAGAAGAGAGCAAAAAAGCACAACAAACAACGTGACCCCACCCCCTTCTCCTTCTTATAAATGCACACTCTCTAACAAACCAAATACCTCTACCACTTGCGATCCAAGATCAAACCCTAATATACACATACACACAGTTTCTCTCTCCGAATCCCAAATTTTTTTATCACCATCTCCTCGATCACCTCCCAGACACACTGAGATTGTGATTGAGATTGAGATTGAGATTAACCCTAACACATACTCACACACACTCTTGCGATTCGGATTCTGATTCCGATTCAAATGGCTATGAGTGGTGCCTCTCCCAATCATTCTCCCAAGCCTGGGGTCTCCTCGCCCTGGAGTCAGATTGTGGCTGCTGCGCCGCCTCCTTCCTCTCCACCACTGCCGCTCGACTCTGCCTTCGTCAATTTTCCTCCGCCTGACGATTCTGACAACGGCGGTGGAAACAATGTCAATACCGGCAAGAGGCCTGCGTGGAATAAGCCCTCCAATGCTGCTTCTTCTTCCGTCATGGGTGCAGATTCCTGGCCCGCACTCTCCGAATCCGCCCGTGCTTCGGCAAAATCGCCGTCGCCGTCGGAATCGGTCAAGGGTTCCATGGATGCGATGTCTATGCCATCATCGCAGGTTTTTTTCTTCTTCCGTCTTTCTTTTTTTAAATTTTGATTATTAAATTGAAAAAATACAAAATACTTTGGCAGTTATTTTTTTTTAATAATTTTATGTAGGATTATTCAGTTCTGTGTAGTGTTTGATGTTTACTCTTTGTATTCTACTAACTGAAAAATAATGCAGTGTAGTTTTTTTGGTTATTAGAAATTAGATCAAAGTTTTGTTGTAGGTGTTTGTAAATTGGATCTATGTTTTAGTTTGTCTGGTATGTGGATTCTTGAAAGTGCACGTGTGCATTGCTATTGCAGGGTTCTGGGAGTGTGGTTCCTTCACCACATAGGCAAGATAGGGATAATGCAAGTGCGAGCAACAGTGTGCAGACTCATCAGAAGTCTTTTAATAAGCGAGGCAATTTCAACCCGTCTTCTAATGGAGGTCACCTTCCTCCACAAACGTCCGGGCCTCAAGGGCCTGTGGCTCCTGCTGGGTCCCACAACTATAATTCTTCTCTGAAAGAGCATCAACCAAGAGCTGGATTTGTGTCTAATGATCATCAGCCACAACGGAATTCTTTTAGACACCGGAATGGTGGTGGTCCTCATCAGCGTGGAGATGGTCACCATCATAACTATGGGGGTAGGCGTGATCATGACCGTGGAAATCAGGACTGGAATAATCACCGCAATTTTAATGGTAGAGACAACTATATGTCTCCTAGATTTGTTCCTAGGTTTATTAGGCCTCCACCACCTCCTAATCTTGCGCAACTGTATCCACCCATACCTCCAATGCGACCTCCTTATGGTTCTATTGCGTATCCTGGTACGTGTTGTAAATGGCTGTTGGGATGATATTTTCTTGTTTATGGACAAGGTCTGATAATTGTTTGTATTTGCAGAACTACCTCCTCAGATGGTATATGTTCCGCCCCCACCCTTGGAATCAATGAGAGGTGTCCCGTTTGTCTCTCCAATACCACCTAATGCAATGTTTTTTCAACCTACAGATAATCTTTTGCACACTAAGATTGTCAACCAGATTGATTACTATTTTAGGTGTTGCTTATGCTTTGATTAATCACTATTCTCATTTTGTTTTATGATTTTAAACTGCTTTAGAAAGTTCACCACATATTTACCACATGTTGTCTTTTTCAGCAATGATAATTTAGTTAAAGATATATACTTGCGGCGGAACATGGATGACCAGGGATGGGTTCCTATAAATTTAATATCAAACTTCAAGAAGGTATGGTTTGGTGGTATTTGGATGCCTGTTAGTCAGAATGGACCAAAATGTAATGAATGCTGGATTCCAACAATTTATTTTGGTTGATACATGAATTATGCACCACTGTTGTTAGACTAGAAAGGGTTGGATACAAACCTCACTCTGATGATCCTTTTGATTTTGTGTTATTTGTCTGAGGTTTTCAGTTGAAATTTATTGAACTATACACTATGACAGTGATAATGATAGCTAACTGTAATGTGATCCCTGCAGTAACGGATATAGGTGGGGTCGTTTGAGTAGTATTCCATGGCATACACGCATATACCAAGGATGGAATGTGGTGCACAATATGCTTTATCTGACTGAATGAACCAAGTTTTGCTAAACTCAATTTTACCATCTTATTTTAAGGAATTCCATATTCACATGTTTCTCGATGGGGTTATGTTGTTGTACAAACCCTGATTAATAATGTGTATGGAGGTTGATCTTGCCTGAATTTTCTCGAATCTGATTTTTACTGGCATAGGTAAAATGGAAATAGATGACTAAATGGTGTCCTTAAATGTTTGTTTATTGTATGTGATTTTTGGAATCACTTCTAAAGCTGATCATTATTTGTGGGGTAGTCTGTTAGAGTTTTCCTATTTGCTTTTTCTCATGATTTCAGTTAGTATTCTGACAAAGTTTTGTTTTCTGCCAATTCTTCTATACTACGGATATGTAGATGAAATATTATTCATCATTAGATGACTAGTTTTTTCATGTCGTAGGTCAAGTATTTGACTGAAAATATCCAGACTGTAATAGACGCTGTTCGAGCTTCATCTGTTGTTGAAATTCAGGTATTCTTGTTAAACTTGCATTGTATCTCCCTGTTTAAAAATTTAAGTAAACAGGATAATCAGATTATATCTGTTTGTAAAATCTCTATTTAATTTATTCCTATTGGATTATAGGGTGACAAAGTAAGGAAAAGAAATGATTGGAGGAGATGGATCATGCCTCCTGCTCAGCTTCCTAATTCTAGAGGTTCTCAAACCGTTGGACAGCTGGCAGAACAAGTCCAAAACATTGCTCTGGAAACAACTAACAATGATGATGCTGGGGTATTAGATGTTTCACAGAATAGACCCTTCGGGGAATTGAATGGTCAATATCTCCTTTCCACTGGCGAGAGTACTGGACAAGTTGGCATTCAAGTTTCAGACCATTCTATTTCTGCCAGAAATTAGAGCTGCATCTGTTCCTTAAAACATTTTTTGAAGAATATTCTTCAGAGGGAGGCAGGAAGCAGGGATCATGGTCTCAATTTTTACATACCGCACAGTGGGACATGATTTCTCATGAGGTATCTAGGAAAACATGATTGAGAAATGGGAAGAAAATACCTTTTTATAAAACAGAAAAAACCACCAACTGGTAAAAATGGCCCGCAAAAGGCGCATTTATATTTTGTGTTTTGGAGCTAGTAGCATTACTCTTGTGATTACTTGTTTATATGGGATGTAATGTTCCTACTCCAATGGTGGGATGGTAGTTTACTTTAATGTGGGGATTATTTTTTGTTTTTATTCCCCTGAATTCCCCTCGGCTGCTTTTTTAAATTCTTTGGGGTTCATCTTCCCACCTGGTTTAGGAGCATTATATGTGAGATCAATGGGGTGTTGAATGAGTTTCATAGCTACTAGTTGACTGAGTGAAGGGGAAGATGCCTTTCTGCTGACGGAGCTTCTCCCGCAACTGCTTGTATGATGTCCTTTACTATTTCCCCTTCACATCATATTTGGAAATCACTACATTTTTTTTTTTTCCTTATTTTCACTTTCATTCAAACTCTTACTACCCATAAATTTGCCCCTGTGGGCTCATTTAAACTTAAATTTTTTGCAGCTGTAATCTTGTCAAATTCATGGAACCTGTCTTCATTATTTCATAGCCGTGTCTGTTCTGACATCGTGTATTCATTTAATTCGTTTAGTTTTTGTTTTATACTTAAGGACCAGATAAACGTTTTCAAATAATTATTAGCAAGTGAATGTTTTGGAGTCGATTTGTTATGCTTTCACAGGTTAAAATAGTTGTACATCACAGAACATATCAACAAATTTATGTTATACTTGTAGTAAAAATTATTTAATCTACTATACGTTAGAGATTGTGTTTCAATAATGGCATCAAATTGTTTTACATTGCATAGCCTTTTATTTTTCTTTATTACTAAATGAACTGAAGGAATGTAGTTTTTTAATTATGTTGGTAAAATATTTTATTAAGGGAGTTTTGTATGGAAAGCTTTTTACTTCTCTAGCTGGTATGTGAAAGCCTCTTTTGCTAAATGAATTTATACGACTAGCATTTGTGCGAAGTTCTCATTCTGTGATTCAAAATTATATTTTATAATATATTGATATTCATATAATTCTTGTGAAAACTTTCATCTCAGTGAATGTTAGAAATTTAATTTTAGTTTTATATGATGAGAAGTCCACTTTCAACAATTTTGGAAATTGAATTAGTTTAACGCCTTTTCAGCTCTAGCACTTTTTATTCAGTTGTATGGTCTCTAGATTGAGCGCTGGACAATTTTTTGAATTTTTGTGTATCATGCGTTTTATTTTTTAGAATATATTTAGAAAAGATGGAAACGATTAGAAATAATTGTATTTAAAAACAAAAGAGAGATAAATGTCATTCGGTAAAAGTGAATGTTTATTTAAAAATGAGAAGACGCAAAACTGTCAGTTTTAAATTTAAGGGAAGTAAAAGTGTTACTTAGCAGTGTCTCAAACGAGATAGGTATAATTTCTCCCATTGATTGTAATAATATTTAGAGAATAAAAGAGACCATACCTCCACTATAAAGTATTAAATTGCATCTATAATTTATGTCTGGCTCACATTCATGAACCTATACCCTTATTTGGTATGTAATACTTGATATTTTAGTTGAAATTAATTTTGAATAGACAGTATGAATAAGATATAAAAGTTCTTCCTTTGTTTTTTTAGAAATTATAATAAATTATATAATGGAGGTAATAAAGTAGAAATCAAGTTGTTTATTTATTTAGTTAAGTAGTTCATTCTTTATTATCTCCTTTCTTCTTCTTTTTGGGGTGTTTTGAAAAGGAAAGATATTATTGATTCAGGATTCAATATTTGGGACTTCCTAATAATTTTTAGTTGGATTTTTGAAAACATATTAAAGAAGATTTGTTATCGGATACACTACCTGTTAGATAAATTAATGTTGGATCTATATTGGATATTTAGAATAGAGATGTGAGGTGGTACTGTGAATTTATAAAAATGAGTATGATTATAAGTGCATATCTACATTAGTTGGAGATTCAAAGTATGATTTTGAATGTAATGAGGTGATATATTTTGTTTGTATATTAAAATATGTATTTTGAAGTAAATGTTTGTGGATTGTGGACGCTCAAACGATAAAATGTATAACTAATTTGATGAATTGAAGTTTGAGGAAGATAGGGGATTATACAACTTTTTCTTTTCTTGAACATATTATGCTTAGGTAATAAAGTGTTAACTTAAGTTATTCATCACTCAAACATTGAGATTATGCTCAAGTAATCATCAATCAAGTGTTGAAAAAATGTTTGAACAAAAGTAAGAGACAAAATCAATTTATTCTTTGGAGTTATATCACTTGTAATATATAGGGTCACTCAGGTATAGAAGTTTTCTCAATTTGAAGAAGTAAAATTATTCAAGCAACCAACCATTTTAACATAAAAAAACTAAAATTAGTTTGATTTGTATTGGTAGTATTTCCAATAAGTTATGGAAATGTCTATATTGACACATACTTAATATAAATATTTTATAAGATATTGAATGTGACAAATTACATTATTTCATTGAGATGAAATTAAGAATTCACATATTCTTAATTAAAAATTCTTGGTTAAACTAATTTAATTATATTTTATTGGGTATGCAATATTAATATGATTATAATGATACATGTGTATTAGGTATATATCTTGTTTTTCTTTTTAAATTAATTCAAGTGAAGGATTTTTTTAAAGATAAATTATGTATTTATTTTTAATATATATATATTTATACATAGAATAATTAGTTTTAGTGGGATATTATATAGTAGCTATCCTTCTATTTTTCTACAACCACCTTTCTTACTACTTCAAAGACTACTAGTAAATTGTCAAAATTAATTTTACTTTATGTCAATCAAACGAAACTCTACCATAAAAAACGTAAAGAAAAATCGAGTCACATTGTCCTTATATAATAACCTGAATGCTTAGGTTGAGTTTGTACTTCACTTAATTGATTCTTTTTCTTTTTCAGTCTTCTGTTTTTCTTTTCTTTCGTAGTTCCTTCTATATTCAAACAAAATGTAGAGAAATGTTAACAAACTGCCCATTCAATTATTGATGCTTTAATCCTTCACTTCAACTTCAGTTTTTTATGGTTGTGAAATGCTTTTTTATTACATTTTGTAAAACGGAAGAAAAACGTAAATAAAAATTTTGGATAAATGAACAATACAAAAAGAAGTAATATTATTATTAGAATTTTTTTGTATAAATTTTATAATACATTCTCTTCAAAATAACTCGTACAACAAGGATAGTTCCCAGAAACATTTACCTTTTATTAAATGGTGCAATTCCAAAATTGTCCTTTATTTTGTTCCTGACATTTTTTTTTTCTCTTTTGTTAACTCTTGGACGCGTTCTTCCTCTATCTCCATGACTTGTTTTTGCATTCTCATATTTTTTAAATATTGAAAATATTGTTTTTAGATTGGATAATTTAAAATATAAAAAATATATTTTAAGTTATGTAATCTAAAATATAATTTTTATTATTTTGGATTGTATAATTCGAAATATTTTTCTTTTTAAATTGTATAATTTGAAATATATTTTTGTATTTTAACTTCTACACTCTGAAACACATCTTTTATATTTTAGATTTTATAATTTAGAATATAGTTTATTATATTTTAATTGTACAATCCTAAATACATAAATTTAAGAGATGTATAATTTATTTAATTTTTCTCATCAAGGATATACATGCTATTTTTCTGGGTCTTGTAGGAAAAAAGTGTGGAAGGTCTAAGAAAAATGCATCTAACTCTTGTAAAAGGCCCAATCCATTGGTTTGTAACCATAGAACGTGACAGTTCTTAAATACACCTCCATTATTTATTAAAGACACTTCCTTTTACATATTTTTCCACCAATACCCTTCCAGAAATTATATCCCAAATATATTTATAAATGCATATTGACTAAAAATATAATTAAAATTTAATATATAAGTAAAATATAAGAATATTAATAAAAGTAAGTTATATAAAATTGAATTATATCCAAACTAATTTTAGAAAGTTTACTTTTATACATCTCGTCCTTCAAGGAGTTTTTTTAAAAGAAATATATCTTATTCAACCAAATTTTGAAATCTAAATAGGAGTCTTAAAAATACTAATTGAGAAACTCATTAATATTAAAGTTAAAAATTAAATATTAATAAGTTTTCATAACATAAGTTACATAAATGCCGATATATAAAATCAATTCAACATTTATCATGAAAATATATTGATATATCAAAAACTTAATTACTATTTATCTATTGTAACATTACAATCAATAATGATGTAGTAGGTATGACTTTTCTATTCACACAAAATTGACATTTTTTTTTATTAATTTTAGCAGTTCGTATGATGAATACATTAAGGGGTGATACAAATTTTATTTTATTATAGTTCGTAATATTTATATATGATGTATTTATATTTAGCACTAAAACTATATTTAAATATTTAAATTTTAAAATACAAAAAAATTACATGACCATTTTACATAAAAATAAATAGATAGTTAAATCATTAGAACTTAAAAATTGAAGATTAAGAAATTTTTTATTAAAAATAATTATTGCATTTATAACATATCTGAGTCTCTTTTTTTTTTATTAATTTCATATTTCCTTTCAGCGCTTAATTATTTCTAATAATGTTATTATTACACGCACTCTAAAAACTTTCATGTTTTGGAAAAAAAATTCTGAGTACTTCGAATAAAAAATTCATGTTTATCCATGGGCAATTTGTTTCTTGGATAATCATTTAATTAGTTATTAAAGTTTAACAATATTTTTTCCCTGAAAAATATATAGAAAATTTTCCTAGAAAAGGTTTTAAAAAATTGACATGTAAGTTTTTTGTAAATTTTAAATATGAAGATAAATTTCTTGTGAATTTCAAATCTACAGCAAATTTAAGGTCGTATTTTTTTGTGAATTTTAAAATTTAATTAATTTTTCTTTTAAAGCATATCGGTATGTAAGTTTTCTACTTATTTGAGTTGCAACAATTTTTTTGTCGAAAATTTCCTGCAAGTTTTAAAAAGATATATAGTTTCTACTTTCAAGCAAATATTATATTTGAAAAAATTAATGTTTATTAAAAAATAAATTTGAAAACATAATCAATTTTTCCAAAAATAAAATGTAAACTAATAAAGTACATTTTTAAAATATAATTAACGAAAAATATATTTATTTATTTATGAAATAAATATAACTGATCTATTTTATTTTACTTAAAAACGTAAGATAGCGATTAGAAAAAAAATAATGAATCTACCAAAAAATATAAAATAAATTAAGAATTCAAAGCACCTATATTTATATTAAAAATAATATATAAACAAACAAAATACAATTTTTAAATAAATGAATTTTTTATTGTGATGAAAGCAATTCGGTAATTTTTATTAATTAATAATTCATGGTAGAGATTAGAAATATAAAATTAAATAATTAATCTATAATAAAATCCAATCTTAACACTTTGATAAAGTGAAATATATATGTTGATGAGGTTATGATATTTTATCATTATGTCATTAATAAAGATGTGTTTATCTTTAGTTGTTTTTTAAATATTTTGTTAGCTGATATGTAAGTTGTTTTTGTATTTTTGAAATCAAAATGACTTAGCTTTATATTAATAATTGGTGTGATTTATAATAATATATAAAGGATTTCCATGTGTTAAACACATTTTATATTTTTCTTTTATTTTTATTTTATATTTTATTATTTCTAAAAAATAAAAATAAACTATCTAATATTAAAAGTTACTCCACATGTATAATACATGTCTCATTCATATCTTATTACAAACACTTTTTGGATGTAATTATTATTATTAATTTTTTTTTTAAATATAAAGCACCAAGTGCTCTTTTGCTATTAACTATTAAAACACTGTTTTCTTCATTTGTTTAACTACTTCTACCATCACTATATTAGTAAGTTATGTAACATATATTATTATTAGATGAATTTAATTTTTCTTAATTTTCTCTCCTTTATCGAGTAGATATATCATACATATTTGCTTGATTATTTTTTACCAATAGCTGTATTATAAATTATATAACATATATTATTATTGGATGTATTCAAATTTTTTTAATCTTCTCCCCTTTTAGGTAACTAATTTGGCTTTAATACATAAATTATGAGATGTGTGAAATTTGAATTACTGATTTATAAAGTGAGGATTCTCCCACTTACATCTTGTAATGGGATTCCGAACATTCTCACCTTACGTCGAAACATGTATATCTCAAGCATGAAACTATATATTTATAGATGGTCTTATAACGGATGGCATAATAGGCTCAACAAACATCACTATGATAAGATCTGATATAATATTAAGAATTGAGTTCAAGCCTAATTCATTCTCATAAAAACTAGTTTTGTAAGCTGATTATTGTCCCCACTTATATATTGTAAATTGATCTTATCTCTAGTTAATGTGAGATTTTTAATATACTCCTGAATGCCAAGGAACATACATATTGAAGTGAAATTAGATATTTATGGATGGTCCGATAACAACTTGATACACAATACTCCTAACAAACATCTTTGGGATATATTCTAATACTATATTAGGAAGTGAGTTTAAGTTTAACTCATTTTCACAAGATTGGCTTAGTAAGTTGAGGATTTCTCTCACTAATACATTATAAATTGATTATCTTTAATCGATTTGAGATGTCTGAGTTACTCCATACAAAAAATATAGACATTGACTTGAATAGTAGGTTATATCTTTATGAGCATATGACTATTGTTGATATAACTATATTTATATTTTTTTTTCATCATCAAAATTAATCTTGATTGATTTATTTATTGGTACAAATGAAAAATTAATTATCAAGTTGAAATCTTCTTTAACTAAATAGTTATTTAAAAAAAAAAAAAACACTAGTTACCTAGTATTTTTTTCTCGATTGTTTTTTGTTTTATTTGTATTCAAAATTGTGATATTTTATTTTTTAAATCAGAGTCATAACTCATCTCCAAACTTTTTCATAACATTCTTAAGTTGTTATTTTCTCTTATATGTTTTTCCTATATCATCTTAGTAAAATATTGTACAATGTAGCCACCTTTATTAGCAAATATGAAATCAACATTATTTTGCTATCTGGAATTATACCAAAAGTGATGAGAAGATCAATATACCTATTGTATATATTTACCCTATCTTCTATAAAACCAACCAAGAGTTCCATACATGACATAATTGTTACTATAGGAGATTTCAAAATTTATAAATGTTGACTAGGATGAGATATCCACTCAACTTTTTTTATCCAAAAGAATAATTTTTACAAGCCAGTTTGTTATTTGTACTATAATTATCATAAAATTGTATTGATTCGAATCTCCTCTAATGAAGTATTTGTCAATAAAAATAGTAAGTAGTAAGGATATTTTTGATAAAAAATGTGTTCACTTCATAAACAACTTGAAGATTTCAAGTTGATATAGTTTATTCTCCTCTTAAAAAACCCTCTTATTATGTTGATAATTCTTCTAATTCTTTATTTATTGGCTTTGACTTTAAACCATTCTATATTTGATTCTTCATTGTTAGTTTGAATTTAAGGTGATATATGTTATATTTCTTTATGACTGTTTTGCACTTCCCTTTTCTCTCTCTCTTTTCTATCTCTCTCTTTTTTATCTCTCTCTTTTTTATCTCTTTATTAGTATTTTAAGTGTTCAACTTATATTAGGTCTCCTAACGATTTTTCAACATATGAATAAAATCTATAATATTTTTATTTTAGCACTTAAGTATTTCTAATAGTATTAAGTATTTTATTATTTGATCTTTTAAGGCCACTAATAAAAAAAACATAGAGATTTTTAAAATTTATACTTTCTATCAATTATGAATGAACTATAAGATTTTTTTTTTTTAAATAACGTCTTCCCCATTATATCGTTATTTTATAATGATCTATTTTAATTTTGAATGGCATGCTTTATTAGTTTGAATTTTGAAGAAAAATAGTTCATGTGTGGTGAATTGGGATTAGTTTGCATGAAAAAAAAAGACGATATATAATGGTAAATAAATTACGTGTTAAAATTAATTTAAAATATCTCCTTCAGTATGTTTTACAATGTTTACTAATAATTCTTTTGATATATCCTATTTAATTTTTTCTTTGGTTTTGATTCTTAAAATAATGATTATTTTTTTATGCCATTTACGTATTATATAACACACTATATATTAGTTGATAACAATATAAGTGAAGTTTTAAACATTTTCATATCATACACATGAGTAATAAATGTATTATATAAATATATTCTACTAGTTACATAAAAACATCATAATTTATACTTTTACACATAATGTGATATCAAAGACCTATGACATATTTCCTTTCCTCGTTTCCCTGTTTTTTTTCTTTTCTTTATTTTTCTCTTCTTCTTTCTCTCTCTACCTCTTCTTTTTCTTTGTTTCTAACAGTTTATCTCACTTT
>Ga0099824_1004120_pt1 | contig 21054 bp, 6 predicted proteins | sample SiratrowhiteBW_FD_76837 | JGI IMG/M metagenome (GOLD analysis project Ga0099824, IMG submission 76837) | Root nodule microbial communities of legume samples collected from California, USA - Siratro white BW | ecosystem: Host-associated > Plants > Roots > Nodule | place: USA: California... | reverse complement strand
TATATATATATATATATATATATATATAATACACCATGTACATATTTGGTAAAACTGCTACTAATATGGTAAAACTTTTAATATTATGACACTAGTAAATAAGCATTTAATAATTTATTAAAGTTTTAATCATAACTGTATTTTTATTAATTGTAATAATAAATTATTTATTTATATTTAATAGTATAGTAATATTTTGTCTTATAATCAATGCTATTGATGTTATTCTATCTCTTAGCAAAAACGTTTTGTAAAATTAAATACTACTTTAGTTAGTAAGTTAATAATAAATGAACATTTATAATTCATTAAATTTTTAAATATAATTCTTAATTTATTTTATTTACATCTCTTCCTGTTTCTTTTTCTTCTTTATTTAATATTATGAGTAGTTGTATTAATAAATAGAAAGAAAGTGTTTTTAAAATTGATTGATAATAAATTTAGTTTAATAAGTTCTTAATATTTAGTCAATTATTTTCAATAATATGTGAAATTATATTAAAAAGTATTTTATATTAAGTAGATGGAATAGTAATGTCCATGATCTTGTTATTTTTTTTATTAAATTTAATGTAATGATTCTATGCCTAAGATAAACTTTAATAAAATAATAATAGAAGATTTTGGACATAAAAAAATGAGTAATATAATATATATTTTGTTTCTAATAATCAATCTTATTAATTGTTATTGAATTGGCTTGATATTAAAATCTGAATAAACATTAAATAAATTTCTACTACATATATCTTAATTATGTAGAGAGAGAAGATTATTTTTAATTATATCCAGGGTGAAACTTTTTTTCAGAACTGATAAACAAACATTTCCTTTTTATATATAAAAGAAAAAATTAGAGAGATAAAAAATAATAATTGTGTCTCTATCTTTTTACAGTAATTTTTTCTCTTTTTCCTATTTCCCACTTAAAATTAAAAATATCATTTTTTTATAAGACCAAATTCATACTTTTTTTATTAATTATTTTTAATTAAAATGTATCTAATTGATTCACAGTGAAGTTGTATTGGTAAACAGATAGAAGATAGATCATAATATTAATAAAATAATATTAATAAAATAATATTAATAAAATAATATTAATAATACAGATAATTACAAAAACATAAATTAAAAATAAATGTATTGAAATAACATAAACTAATATTTTTAATGAATTATTTATGTATTTTGAATTTTATAAATAAAAATATTATTATATTATAAATTTATTCAATTTGATTAATATATTATTAAAAACTAATTAAGCCTGTCAATTATAAAGTATCATATAAATTTAACTTTAATATTATTAAAGGAATTTTAATCAAGATTTCAATTGAAAATTTTAATAAATAAGATAAAATAACTTATATAATTTATGGATTGATTTATAAACTGACTAGTTAAACAAAAAGGTATGCTCCAAGTTTTTGATAAAGTTAATTTTTTTTTTAAATTAAAATCCAATTAAAAGTTGAAATATTAATACAATGTACATAAAATTTATGATAGAGTTATTAAGTCCATAACTTTATTAGTCTGGGAGAGGTGAAGGTAACTAGATCATTTGAGGAGTTTTTTTTATAAAATCTTTATATATATATATATATAATATGAAATTAAACTTTTATAAAATAAAATTAGTTTTTAAATAAATTAAAAAAATAAAAAATTAAATATTTTTTTTTACAAAATCTAATTTTAATCTATAAAAAGGTTAATTTAATTTTTCTGTTCTTTTCTTTTCTTAAAAGTTTTTTATTAAAACAAGTTTAAATATATCTTGGCCTTGAAATAAAATAATATAATTACTTAATAGTATTCTTTAAATTTTTTAATTAAAATTAATTTAATCATGTGTTTAAAAAATATTTCGTCATAAAAGATAAATTTGTGTTTCAAATAGGATTACAATTTTACCATTTACTAAACGACCTTCTTAAAATTAAGAAAAAAAAATTATATATCTCGGAGAATGAAATTTTCATTTTATAATATAATTATTCAATGAATTATTCTAAAATCTTGAAAAGAAATATCTGTTTTCTTTTTTAATTTTCTTAATTTAAAAAATGATGCAAATTAAAAAAGTTTTTTTTTTCAAAAACAACTACAGGTGAATATGAGAGGATTTGTCTATCTTATCTTATAATTATGATAAGATTATAATTATTCAAATTTAATCAATATTTTTCGGTATGCAAAAGCATTAAAATACTTGTAAAAAGTATTTACCAGTAAAATTTCTTGAAATAGAAAATAGTTTTTTTTATCCGATAATACAAAATTAAAATTTAAAAAATAAGTAATAAGGTTATCCAAACCTATATACAACAAAAAAAATAGTTTTATATCACATGAGATTGGTATAATATTACTAAAAAAAAAATGTCCCTCTAAACCATACAAAAAGTGAGCAACATTTACACCAAATCCTTGTTCAAAACCAATAAAGTTAAGGCTGACAGGAAATTTCAAAAATACATTAGCACAATACTATGCAGTAAAAGGCATAAAAAATACGAAAGAGTTGTTGTAACATGAATCTCCTTCTACTACAACTTACTTTCATTCAAGGATTCCTGCCATAACATACACTGCATGAGTAAAAAGAGGTTCCTATCCAAGTCCTACCAATATCATTAACATAGAAATACAGATTACTAGGTCAATACGTCAATCAGAATAAGAGAAACTAGAATTATTATATTTAGCTTTTACAACAACCCATGTTTTCACTTGTATAGCAGAAAATACCTTCTGACGTCCTATTTCTAAAAATAATGTCATTTCTTTGTTTCCATATGAACCAAACAGTGGTCACCCATACAATGTAGTCCACTGATTTACTATTCTTATTGGTCCTAGCTATCCACTATGATATCCTAACAAATTATTCCTAGACATATAACGATGTACAGATAACACCCCAAACTAATTGTCACACTAATTTCAAATTCTGCTAGTATAGCTATAGGTAAAAAATAAATGGCTCACATTTTCTTCACATAAATTACAAATAACACATAATGGAGTCACATTTGGGATCCCTAAGCTTATCTCTAATTGGGAGCTTATTATGAAAGACTCTCCAGGTGTATAAAATTAATGAAAGTTGATCTTTTTTTCTATAATCTTTGAAATGCCTCCTCTCTATAACCTACAACCCCTTCTGAAAGAAATCTATAGGCCTCCTTCACAATATACATTTTGACTAAGCTACCTTTCTAATCCCACTTATCCTCTTTTTCTTTACTAATTTCACACCTCTTAATAGTAGCAAAAAAATCATCCACCAAAGTGTTTTTCCATCATGCCTTTCTCCAGCACAATTTCCAAACTCATGTCTGACCTTGCCAAACCCCAAGTTCTTTAATTTTAAGGTCTTCAAATAAAGAATAGTTATTTCCTAAGTTTATAACAATAATTTGTAAAAAAAATTGCCTATAGAAATAAAAAATTCAAATGTAACACCTTATTTATTGTAAAAGAATATATGTTAAGAAATTAATTTTTATAAAAATTTAGAGTCATTATTAACAAAAATCACTCCTTCTCTCACTACTCTTTGTAGACAAGAAAACTTTTTAGTTTTATCTGACCTTTCTCTAAAAATCTTTTTTTCATTTTTCTTTAGATTGAAGATTAAAAGTTTTTATCCAATTCCTGGTGTAGAATACAACAAGCTTAAAAGATAACAATTTTGGTTTCAGTAAGTTAAAATTTTTCTTTGTTCTTGAGCAATTTAGGGTTTTCTTAAAATTTGCATGCATCTTTGTGTACGTGGTCTTAAAGGCATAATGAATGATCTTTATTTATTTTAGACCTAAGAGTAGTTTCAGATCATTAATTAGAACTATATATAACAAGTTGAATTATCCTTGCAAGTTGTAACTTAGAATCTTTTATAGGTAACTCTTCCTTTAGACAGGTAAGGAAAGTTAAGCTGATATACTTTTGATAGATGTTGTGTTTTATATTCAACTTTGAGTATTTAGGTTTTGAGAATTCAACGTGTTTGTGTGGAGACATTGTGTGTTATTTCAATTGTCTGGTCTGGATTGATTTTGAACATGAAATGAGTTGAATTAATTTAATATTTCAATTTACCTTTAATTTGGTAAGAGAGAAATTCTCTAATATTATTAGTCTGTGTAGCTTGATTTTAAAAATTTGAAATATTTTAATTCTGTTGGTAATGCATAAGAAAGTCGATAAAAGTGTTTTGAAATGAAAATTTTAGTTTGAAAATAGAAAGACAATTTAGAGTACTCACTGTAGTCGTAATTGATAATTTGATATATAAGAATCTTTAAGTTAGATAAGTAACTTGTAAGATGATATATGATCAATTTAAAGGATATGCACCGCGAGATTGAAGTAGAAAATTTGAAAACTTAGAATTTTATGCAAAGGCTCCGAACATCACTTTTTGGGCCAAGCACGAAGTAGTGTACTGCTATGAATTTTTAATGTATTTCTTTTTTGATTTTGAAAATTCTTTTAATTTGTTGGAACATGTATGAGTAGTAGTACGTGATCTTAATGTGTTGATAACTGTTGTGAAATAACATTCTAAATTTAGTATTTTCAGGAAAGAAAATACTGAGTAGGAATGATATAGGATGTGCATTGTTTGATTTGTTAAGAATGTGATATCTTGAGTCTACTAGTATCTTAGAATCATATAGATGATGAGTACTAGGTGGTTTGAGTTGAAGGAGGTTAATTTAACTGAAAAGTTTGAAAGAGTTGGTCAGAATAAATATATGGATTTACTCTGTCAGATGATGCTATGATTAGTTGAAAACTGTGTAGATTCACATTTAGAATGAATCATCTAATAGGTGTTAACCGGAGTCTAATTTAATGTATAAGTCTTCCTAAAGTAGAGCAAGTGTTTATGAAATGTTGAAATGTGACTTTGATTTAAATTGTTATTGATGAAAAAATTTACTTTAAGTATGTGTTAAATAATTAACTTACCTCTCTTGTGTATGTTCTCTGTTTTATATGTATTAATAGTGTGTTACACAAGAGGTGAGGGTGTTGTTACAAGAACGGATGTATTTCAAATGACAGGAAGAAACTTTAGAGGAGTAAATTTGTATTTATAATATATTTTGAGAAATATGTAAAGTTTAAAATGTTTAAAAAGAGAATATATTTTGAATAAATCTAAATTATTTCTGGATTGTGTAACGTTTTATATCAAAACTTTATGTCATCGTTGTATGATGAATTTTATAGGGTATTACAATTTTTGTACCACCTAATACCAAAATACACGGAGTTGAGATTATTGCTAATGAAAATCACATATAAATTTCATTTGTTAATCCGAACAACTTAAGTTGCAATGAACAACATATTTCATTTGTTTGAAGAGATTAAATAACCCATACTGAGTGTTGACCCATCTTTAAATATCAACCTACGCTCTAAAGCTTATAAATATAATTTTATCCTTTTAAGAATTATTCACTCAAACCCTTTTACTCATTAAGTATTTCTTAAACTAATTTCTCTAGTTTTTAACAACTTGAGCATAAAAAAAATCTTATATAAATCTACCTCTACTTGGTATTTCACTGACAAGTTTAACAACCATCCTCCAAAATACTGCTTGACCATAATTCAACTTCTTCAAAGCCTCTCCAAGACCCATCTCAAACATAATAACAATTTATTTTATAAAAGGATATTTCAAAAAAACATTATTGTGAGATTTTATTATCGAAACAAGATACTTTCTCAAAAAGATTATCATCATTTACTTTTTAGGAGAAAATAAATACATAAAAATAAAAGGAAGAAAGTATATCACAACATAGTAATCACTCCAAAGATATAAACTAATTAGAAAAACTTATATTCTAAAGAAATCCTAAGTAGGGAAGCATAAAATCAATTCTATGTTTACTAATTTATGGATACATTTGTTTGTCTTTCTATAAACATCAGTTGACAAAAAAACCATTAAAAACAAATTTAATAATTACTATCTAATTCATACAGTAATGTGAACAGTATTGAGAATCTTCAATAAAAAAAATACTATTTCTTAAAAGCTGAACTTTAAACTTAATAAGTTGATCTTTGTGCCAATATGGTTGATGTTGTGAACATATTTATTTGAGAGATTTGTGGTGAGTGAGATACTAGGAGGAGGTTGCACAGGTAGCAAGGTGGCATTGAGAAGAGTAGAGAGAATAATGGGTTAGTCTTGGTTTTGTAGCCAGAAAAGACAGTGAACATCTTCTTACTTATCATTGAATTCATTAAAAGCAAGCATGGACCCAATGCTTCACATGCATGCCCTTAGTGTTGTCCAGTCCATTTCCAACTGTAATTTTAGAAGATCATCAACAAAAACACAAGTCAAACTCAACTCAAACTTGTTACCTTTTTTCTCTCACGTACTTTCAAATGGTAAGAACCTATGTGTGTGGGTCACATGCAACAGCCAATGCCTCTGTCTCCTTCCTCTAATACACACCAATAACCTCACTTACCCTTTGTGGCTTTCTCACCCTCTTTGGTTTTGCCTTTTAAGGGGAACAACTCATCTCCTCTTTGCAAGATTCCCCATCATAACATCTTTACATAATAAAAAATGCACATGATCATCATTGTAAACATACACATATACCACATTGATCATCAATAAAAAAGCATTGTGTTTGTGTCTCACTTCCTCAAACATGATGGGTGGTTAGGGTGTCACAATTCCTATGCCTGCTTAAATTCCAATCCTCACTTTGCTTTGCTTTTTCACAGCCCCATGCCTTGCTTCCACTCCTTGTAGGTCCTCTTTCTTCCTTCAACCATATCAGCCACGCGCTTTAACCTTCTTTTCTCTTGTTAACAGTATTTTTATTTCTTTTCAAGTACTTACATTTTCACTTCCAATAACAAAGAAATGCAAGTGGGACATATTACTTAAATCAAAAATCACAGAGATTCACACAAAAATAGTTCATGATATAAAAGAACTGTCTAAAACAACTAGTTATGGTGAATGAATAGTCAGAAAAATCAAAAAGAATAACTCAAAACCTCAACACATTATGTCTTTGAGCCTATATTGTTCAATTTTTTTTTATTTTTTAATCAATGTTGGACTAAATTCACGTTTAGATACTTAACTTGAATGAAATGCAAAGAATGATACAGGAGAAAGAGACAGAAAAGAAGTCCATATTTGAAGAGAATCATTGATTAGAGAGGAGGGCCGACAGAGAGAAAATCAGAAGCAGAAACGTGGAACAGGAATTCAAGGAGAAGAAGTTAGATATTTTGGTACAAAATTTAGAAGAAAACAGTGGTATGGTCCTTGGTACCAACAAATTCGGTCCACTTCTTCCAATGCTAGTGCAATGGTCTTCAATCAGGTGTACCTCATCCTGCTCCTGCTGATGCTCTCTACCTAAGTATATTTGACCAATTTTCATGATGTGTGAATAGTTCCTTTTTAGGGTCTAATGCACAATAATTAGTTATGGACCATTTGAAGAACAGCAAAAAATGAGACTTAGGTTTAAATAAAAATGAAGTAGCAATAAGAAGAGGTGGAGTAGAGTATAATATAAGAATACTAATAAGGTGACAGCTAATGGTGTTGTTGGGAAATTGGAAATGCAAATGTCAACAGCACATTGCCATTGTCATTGCCAAGTTGGAAGAGAAGAGAGCACACAGACACAGAACAAGAACAGGTGTGTCTGAAGCAACAGTTCTTTGCCTTGCCTTAAATGAGTTTGCAATTATATGAGGTACTATAGTTTTTTGGCTCACTTCTGAGCTTCACCATGTGACTTGGTAGGGGTATGTGCCCCACCATTCTTTGGCACCTTCTCTTCATCACCCTTTCAATTTCCATGCCCCACAAACATTAATTCAATTCTCAGATTTGTACTACTTCCTAATCAATAACTACGTAGTAGTAATAAAACCTCTCCTCTTCTTAACATCACGCTCATATGATTATCTCTAAATCGCATGTTGTTATAGTTTTGATGTTCGATGTTCTGTTACAAAAGCTAAAAATGGAGTACTAGTTAATCAATCAACTAAAAGAAAATGTTCATATTAAAGAAGAAAAGTAATTATTATATTAAATCATATAGTTAGGTTAACGAAAGTTGAGTTTAACGGCTCGTCACTTTTGGAATCAAAATCTAGTTTGGCGGTGAAAGATACGTCCATATCCAGTCTTCTTGATTCTTTAACCCTTGTCACAAAGGGACAAAAGTTTACGGTTTTCGGGTATGTTTGACAATTGATAGTTGACAGGGAGGGTTTTGTTTTTGATTTTCGATGAGATATTGTTCTTAATAACTATACAAAAATTATTTATAGTTAAAAATAATCATCAATCATCGAAAATCCCTCACGAAGAATATTCTTCTCTCGATTTATTTCATTTAACATTTTTTTTCATCAGGTGATGATTTTTTCGTCCAGGTAGTTTATTTTAAAGATTGTATAAAAAAATAAAATGTTTTCGATGGTCCTTTAAAAAAATTTTAAATGTATAAGATAGAGAAAAATAATATTGTGATATTTTATTATTTATTGATAAAAATATGTTAATTCAAATAATTCAATTATTTTTTTGTTATTTTTTAATTCAGTGAGATATATATTATTTATCTAAATGTTTAAGGATAACAAAAATTTCTGATATTTTATTATAAATTTATTATATTTAAAAATTAATTAAAATAAAATTTTACTTATAATTAGAGAAATCGCTTATTTATTTTTGTTACTGTTATTTCAGAATACAAAAAATATTTGGTAAAATAATATATATACACCTACTTCATTGACTTAATACTCAATACAACTAACAATTGGTTTGTATCCGCCGGTTTCCCCAATGACTCGGTGGTTTAGCTTCGTGATCAACACCACAAGTCCTTGGGTTCGAAACTGGTGAGGTATTCCAAAATACCTCTCTTTTTTTTGTGAGAAAAAAAAATTGAATTTACAGTCTTTGGGTTCGAAACTGGTGAGATATTTCAAAATACCTCTTTTTCCAAAAAAAAAATAAATTTATTTTATTATATTATCTTTTTACAATCAATTTAATGATAAGCCATTCGTTTTGATCTATCTAACTTATTTTATTTTATTATTCATTTACTTCAAATCGATTTGAGTTAACAACGTATTATATATATATATATCTGGTCTACTTCATTGCCTTAATAATCAATACAAATAACAGTTGCTTTGTATCCGCCGGTTTCTCCAGTGACTTGGTGGTTTGGCTCTATGATCCACACTACAAGCCTTTGGGTTCGAAACCGGTGAGGTATTCCAAAATACCTCTTTTTTATTTTAAGAAAACAAAAATTATTTTATTATATTATCTTTTTATAATTAACTTTTTATTTTATTATTCATCTACTTCAAATCGATTTGAGTTAACAATAAGGAAATTATTTTAAACAAAAGCATATATATATATATATATATTTATTTATTTATTTATCACCAATTGGAATGTGTATATCTGGGAGTTTTTTAAACACTTACTAAGAACTCAAAGAAGGTTTCTTCAATCAGATGCAAACTTGTGATGATATAATCTTATAATCTTAATAAGAGGTCAAGGTTTTTTATCAACATAGAATTATTTAACCGAAAATATTTGCTTACACTCTGAATATGCTACTGTAAAAAGTTGAGTATTTAATATTGGTGTTAGGAGTCGGAGAAAATGCTGACATAAAATTACGCGGAAATGGTCCCATGCATGCAAAGTTAATGTTCTACAACTATTGCAGAGTTGACTTCATGTACATAAACGATGAGAAAGTCAACCAACGCGTTCATAAGTGACCAATTGTCAAAACCAAACCTACTCCAGCACGTGCCACATCAATGCTCTTATAATAAACACACGCCATGCATGCATACACATACCTCATCACCCCAAAAATTCGACACCAAGATAAACATAACAAAGAAGGTGATGCATGCAGAGGAAACACGTAACGGTAAACGCGGAAAACAAAACAAAAACCTATTTGAAGCATGATTTAATTAACACTTTATCAGAGAATTTACATCAACTCACACTTCATTTATTTAGTTACCTCACTTAGACCCTTTGATGCATTTAAACCATATAATCAGTTACCAGTAAAAACTAGAGATCTACCATAAAAACATTCTGTAAACAAAATATTATTTGGAAACAAAATAGGTTCATTTTGAGCCGTCACCTAATGTTACTGATATGAGAGAAAGTACATATATAACATGAAAAATGAAAGAAAAGAATCAATACACAAGACAAGATTAAAAGAATGTATGAATATAAAAATGAAAAAAAAAAACATAACAATAAGTTGTATCTGTCATGGACAAGTATAAGATCTGACACAGATATGATACATTCGTACATACACGTATATATATATATATATATATATATATATATATATATATATATATATTATTTATAGCAGTGGAAGATATTTTTGGGGTATGATATCATCTTGCAGCTTCAGACATGGGAAAGAGTGGTGGTGCATGAGCATGAGCATGAACATGAATTTCACCTAAAGTGCAACGCCCTTTACTGCGACCAGGAACGGTGGAACAAGGGTTTCTTTGAGAGGATTGAACGGGACCTCTTTGCAGTGAATGGAGTAGTATTACATTCTTGTGCAGCCATTGCTCTCCCTCTAGTGTTCTTGCTCCACTTGTTTTCTGCAAACTCAACACCAGAATCATTACTGTGAGGAGCAAACACATCTTCGTGTACCAAAGTCGACCCATGAAAGTATGTTTTACCACTTCTGATTATGTGATGTATTATATCTTGAAGAGCAAAGCAAAAGACCAATAAAAAAATAATGAGATATCTGAGACTGAAAGGAAGAGAAAGTTTGAAGGAAGATATTGAACATGGTTGTATATATATAGATATATAAGGCGAGGTTTCATGTGTAACCCTAATATAATGAGTTGACCAAAATCCGCGGATTGAAATTGTCAAGATCGGTGCAGATAGTCTAAATCAAACACCCTAATTTTCCTATCATATGTGCTAAGCATTCACATACTTTAATGTTATTTTAATTAAGTCCACGTTCAAAGAGTTTGTCCGCTTTCTGTTCAATATTTTATTCCATTCTTTGATGTACATCACCAAGTATTTTCTTAGTCCTATAGTTTGATTTACACGAGTCTAAGATCGTGATTATATATCTGATATGGAGCCATATTTCACAATATAAAATGGACTTAGGTTTATTGGTAACTGTGGTGTATGTGAAAATGGTTATGAGAAATTGAAATTGTTTCATGCAGCAATAGGACATGTTTTTCAAGTGTTGTCGGAGATTAACTTTTTGTGAATCTTTTTGTATTTTCTGTAAATAAAACAAAATTCTCAAATTGCATGAAACTGCGTTATTTTGGAATATGTATCTTATATTTTTTTATCATTTTACGTTTTGAATTTGCGAGTCAACTAAATTGATGGGTTATGATAAACAAGTGATATCGTGTATCTTATTCACGCGGTTTAAAAAGTGGCGAAATGGAATGTTTGACCAACCTCATTAGTCAAACCCAAACGTAAATATAAACCAACTTGATGTATCCTAAATTTCCGCACACACTAAAAAATGTAAAAAAACATATCTGAAGAGAAAAAAAATCATTAGAAAAATATTCAAAAACTAAATTTTTTAGATGCACGAAAATAATTTCTATTTGATTTTAGCCGATATTTTAAACAAACTGACGAAAAAAAAATTGTAAATATGTATACAATATCAAATTTTAGCTATCTGAAACTATGGCTAAAAGTAAAGACCTAAAGTTTCAATTTCTTTTTAAAAAAATATCCCCGACACACGCTACATATATAATCTAGTTAGGGGTTTGATCTCTTTATTTGTCTTTAAATTGATTTCTGTATATTAAAAAATAAAAACAAGTCTCTAGTTCTCGTAAAAAAATGTCGTGAGCATTTAAAATTATATCTTGAGTCGTGACCTGTTTATTAATTATAATCTATAATTAATATTAATATTTTATTTGAAAAATAATTATTAAAACAAATTAATTATACCATATCCTTATTAAAAATATTTAAAATAAATTCAATAAATAATAAAAAATATTTCATTAATTTTTAATTTTTGTGTGGGTTACATTCAAATTGTGCCTACTAAAAAAGCTTCGATATGTTTCGTTTAAGGCGTCGGTAGAAATCGCAAATCAAACTCGGCAAACTTTCATCTCAATTGGACCTAAACAGTTAGGTGAAAGGCATCATGTTTGCCCTAATTATAATTTGATATCAAGAAATTACACTATATAAATAGATATAAATAAATTTATAACACCAATTTTGTAAAGTTGGAATCCACTCTAAGAATTATCTTTAACCATAATGATATAAATGAAAACCAAATACAATAAATATACTTCCTGCATTCTTATTATTTTTTAGTCATGGTTTATCCTTTTATGTTTTTGGACTAGTATTCGACCAATTACTTCCTGCACCATATCAATTTTAATCTGCACCATATTAATTTTAGAAATATTAAAAATATTCTTAACATTTTATTCTAAATCCGTTAAAGGAGTATTTTTTTAATACATTTTGTGGAAAATATTTTCCAGAATATAAATTTTACATTTAAAATATGTTTCTTTCGAATATTTTTCAAAATATAAAATTTACCTTAGTATTTTACAAAAGGTTTTGAAAAATATTTTCTAAAATGTAAAATTTACATCTCAAAATGTATTTTACGAAAATAGATTATGAAATTCTAAATTCAGAGGACATTAAATTTTAAATAGTACCTCCATACCTTCTGCAATGTTTATTTTAAATTGCACGATTTGCAAATGTGCAAAGATATATATTTTAAATTATACAATATAAAAACATATTTTAGATTGTTATATAATTTAAAAATACATTATAAATTCTACAATCCATATTATATATAATACATATTTTTCATTACATAATTTAGAAATACATTTCAGATTATTCAATCTAAAATATATTTTTAAATTATAAGATATAAAATTGCATTTTAAATTATATAATCCAAAAATTTAGAATATATTTTTAGATCTAAATATATTTTAAATTATATAATCTAAAATATATTCTTAAATTATACAATTTAAAATGTATCCGGAAATATATTTTAGATTCTGCAGTTGAAAACCTGTTTCCAAATTTCACAATACAGAATACAGAAATCTTTAAGTATGAGTATTTTGAAATTTTCCTACATCCCTATGAAGATGCTGGAAGAAACCACAGGGGTGAAAAAACAAATGGCCAAACTGGATCAAACACAGATATTCATTAACAAAGCCTCACATTTGGGCCAATATTTGTACAAACACTGGGCAAACAGAGCCCATATATAAAATTCTCACAGACGTTAATTCACTATATATTCGAACTACACAATCCAATAAGAGAAGATTACACCAATTAAACAAACAAGCAGTCACTCATTTACAATAAAAAAATGGCAAAGGAAAATTTTTGTTGTAAAAAGACAGTATAAAATGGGCAGACGAAAACCTTGTCAACATAATCCAGCAAAAACATTCAATGAAACCCCGAATAAAAGGCAGGGGGAGAAAAGGGAAAAAGAAACTCAACATTATTTCAAATCCTATTTTCTTACATCCTGGACGAAAGCAAGATATGTTACTGTACAGTTGCAACCAGCCTTGGTAACCTGGTTCACTAGTGTACAATGTCACTTCCTCCTGGTAGTTGATCCAATCATTGGTCTGCAAAATATGTAGTATCCAAAAGGTGAAAATTTTGTTTACAGTATAGTAAATAGTAAAATCTGATGCAAAATTGTAAACAGCATAGGATTGCGTGATCTGCCTTCAGAAGTCAATGTTGTATTTTGCAACTATATGCATAAGACAGACTAAAAGCGATATTCACAGCGCATGTCCGATATATGAAGCAAATAATCTTAAAATGATACCTAGACTTTGCTTCTTTACTCAGTATCGTGAATATATTCCATGTTTGAACACTGTCCCACCCATTTGCAATCTGTCAACATGATATGTTCCTAAGACTCAGACTAATACACAAGTGGAGTGAAGATTTAAGGCATAAGACGGCCACAATCTTTGATGACTTGAGTTTTGGTCCTTCTACAAAACCAAGCTTCGTTTTTTGTATATGTATCATTTCTATAAGTTTGCAAACAAACACGTGGAACATATTTCTTGTGAGGTAAAGAACCACGAAGCATACTAATGAAGTTTTGCAGACATCAACATTAATATGACGTCTCATATATGATGAATGAACTTCCCATTCATTTGTTGTCTCACATAATGCTAGAAGAAACACTTTTTATGGCTTATTTCTATTTTTCTTTTCTAAATTGATTAGAATCTAAATTAATTTTTTTCCATATTATCCTTTCATTTCATAGTTGTTAAATTATACTTATACTCTATCCATATATGTGACTGCATGATTAATCCATAAACAATTACAAAAACCTACCAACTAAAGTGACAAACTATTCCTTGAACAAGACTTTACTTTCTCTAAATCTAAGCTGCATGTTAATTAATACTTAACACTTTCAGCATTGAATCATACTTTCATCTCGATCTTTTTCATTCTTGAACAGAACAGCAGCGTCATTCCCAGATCCAACCACCAACTTGACTTTATTTGCTGGATTATCCAACGTCATGTCATCTTTGACATCAATCCCACTTCCCCACCATTTATTGTCAGCTATTTATTATTTCTTAATTTACATAAATATTTAGTAATTTTGTAAATACGACAACATCAAAAATCCATCAATTAACACCAATTAGAAAATAATCTTTTTTATTTGATACGTATTTAAGTCAACGAAATTTGCCAATCTGAAGCTTCACTCAGTAGACATATATCACTCGGTCAAACATTTTCCTCCATACTTACTTAATATACTAAATCACATGGGCACATAATTATCGTGACAAATTTCTTTCCTAAATTAGTCCAAAGTTCAAACAAAAAAAGAACAGATAAAGTAAATTGGATCAATATAATTTTAAAGGATAAGACAGAAAGATGCTCTAATTTATTGCCTAATGTTTCAGCAATAATTACTGACCTTATGTACAGCCTCAGGCAACAGGTTGATCTAATTCTCTTATTCCAATCTGACGTAATTGTTGTAGGTGATCAGCTATTTCCCGCAATAATTTAAGTCCTTCTTCTCCATTGCTCGACAAGTTGATACTATGCTTAAGGAAACTCAAATCTGACTCAAGAACTCGCAACCTTCCAATAAAATCGGAAGCCAAACTTGGAGTAGAAGATAAATCATTATTCCCAAAGAGCACAGGAGAGCTATGTCCATTGTACCCAAGTTCATCATTTTTCTTGCAAACTAGAGGTTCCTTGGATGAGGAATCATCACCCATGTCATCTGAATTTAATTTAAGTGAAGCAACAGAGTCTTGCATTAGAATATTATTATCCAACTTCTCTAAATTTTCCAGGGATTCATTTTCAGAATTTATCCAATTGTCCCGAGATTGATGAATATTCAGGAATAAGTAAGCTTGCTTCTCCAAGTTCTCCAAACGTTGGGAAATATATAACCTTTCATCTTGAAACTCCAATAGTGAATTTTTTACAGATTGAATATTCTGTTTCTCCAGAGATATGGGTAGAACTTCAGCTTTGTCAGATATATCAGTATTTTCAGTAACTGACTTTCCAAGGATAGTTTCATCCTTTTCAATGCAATGATCCAATCCAATATCTTTCACCTTCATTTCAGAGTTTATATCCACCATGTTTACCAGCACTGATTCATCAGGGAACTTCTTCCTATAAAACTCAAGCTTTGCTTCCAACTCTTCGATCTCTTTCTCCTTCTCAACCAGAAGGTCATTAGCTTTCTGCAAAACTTCGGTTTCATACTCTGACTCCTCATCCATCATTCTTAAGTACTGCAGGGCTTCCATGTGTAATGTTGCCTTTTCTTCCTGCAGCCTTGTTATCATGGCTAATGCTTGATTTGCAGCAACTGCAGAAGCATTTCGTTCTTCTTCCAGCTCTTTATATAGAGCATTCATAAGTTTCCTATCATGATCAACTTGTCTTTTTAGCCTGTCAACTGCACTTTCACCTTCAATTTCACTGACAATGCTTCCATCCAGAGACAAACCAGATTCATTTCGCTCAAGTGAAATCATCCTTTGAAGTATCTGCATTCCAGCAGAGTTAGAAACATCAGAATTCTTCACTTCATCACTGTTCATAGACAATCTTGGACTGATAATATCATTAACAGATAGATCAGTCCCTCGAGTGACTGAAAATTGTGACAGCAAAATCTTCAAATCTTCACTAATTCTTGTAGAATCCTTTCCAAGCCAATGTTCTACAAGCATCCCAGGTCTTCCTCTGTTACTCACAGCTAGCTTATAGGCATCACCAAGATCCAGTAAATTGGGATTTTGCTGACCAATATCATTAGAAAAGGGGGTTGATTCTAAACCTGCTTCAGATGTTGTTGGCTTATCAACTGACTCAATTATTTCCTCATAGTCCGTGGTTATTCTTTGCTTAGATTTCAACCCCACTTCATCAGTTGTCAAATCATCTATAAAAGAATGGACAAAAGGTTTTGTCAGTACAAATACTCATGGAACTTATGGACTTAAAGTAGTAAGAAATTAGGAGCCTATTAGGTTTCATAAAATGTTTCCTGTTTTCATAAATAGTTACTAAAAATATCATATTTGCTTGACTTTATTTCCTGCTTTTAAATATTTGTATAGGAAAAAGTGACAACAACAAAATCTTGTTTTCACTATTTTCCATACAAATCTTTGACAACAAGAAGCAAAGTAAAACTATTATTTCTTTTCATCAACTTTCCGTAATGACTACAATACACTCCACTCCTCCATCCTTCAGATCCAAGTGTCACATGGTATACATAAAAGCAACTGCAAAAAATAACTTACAGTTTTCCTTTGACAGTTCAACAGGAACTCCTCTTTTATTTGATAATGCAGGGACTTCATTACAGGAAATAGGCTCAATTGTGGAAGGACAGACAGCATTTCTCTCAACCTGCTGCTGAGAATTGAATTCCGCCAAACCATTCCTACTGTCCAGTGTTGCTGCTGTAGATTTACTGCCATGAGTATCTGTATTTTCTAATTGCATTCCTGACTCTGATAATGATGGTTGAAGTCCAGAAGAGGAAATCCCGAGTTTCTCTGAAGCCAAATTCTCATTTAAATCAAGGATGGGAGGCTCCATATGTTCACATGGAAATTCTATATCTTTCTTGGTATCATATGTACCCCTAACAGGTACGCTTGTACCACCATCATCAGATAAGGAAAGTTCCTGTTCAGACTCAGTATCAGAAGTAACCTTTAGCTCAGTGTAACCGACATGAGATAGAGGATCTGCTTGTTTTTTTCTAAGGCGAGCACCTCTGGTGGACACAAATGATTTTGCTCTTCTTTTCATGTGAAAATTGTTTCCAACAACATTTGACCCATCAAACCCAGCATCGCCAGACCCGATTGATTTGGTAATCACCAACCTTCGATCATAACTTTTTAAAGCCCATTGCTGATTACAACAAGAACAGAATTTTGCACTCTCATTTTCACCAAGTAATGGATCCTGATCAAATCTGGACTCGGATCCATCTCCTAATTTACCCACCAATAACCTGTAGGTTTCAGCATTAGATTTGTTGACGGTAGCGAAAGAAAAAAGGCAACTTTCACACATTCCTTGAACATTCACAAGCTTATCATGAGCACGACAAAGAACTAAAGAAGAAATCTCCGTCTTATGACCACTACAAATCAAGTCCCAATAATATCCATCTCTGTTCTTGCCTAACACGTGATCAAGCCTTGAGCAGAACAAACACGGTGTTTGCAATTTGCAGTAACCAGCAAACTTAGTAATCACATAAGAAAAAGCAGCATCAATAAACAGGAAAAAGATCAGCAACCATTCAAGAAAAGCCGATGCCAAGGCCATGGGAACTCTATGGGAGAGCTTGCGGCACTCAGAAGACGAGATTCCCGCAGCAGCCATCATCCACCCTGCTCAAGCGGCTTTAGAATTAGAAACCGATTTTGCTTGAAAGTTCAACAGATCAAACTTTGACCTTCTTCCCGAGATGATATAAATAACTGAAGGCAAAACGTCCGAACTGAATACATTCAGAAAGGAAAATCAAAATCAGAATATTGTTTATCTATTAACATCCTCATCCAATAATCTGGAATTGAATAAAAAACAATATTGACTAACTGGATTGCTTAAAACAACATCAAACCATGAAAATGGAAGGAAGAAGTTGGAACAACTATTAATTCATTTAGATTTAGATGCTAAACTTAAATTAATGAATCGACATGTACTATAAAACTTTCAGGTAAACCTAAAAAGAAAGAAATAAACTGAAACTTAAATCTTATTCATACCAATATCAGCATCAACAGGTAATTTAAGCAGATGAAACCTAATCAAAGTTTTCCAAGTATAAGATAGAGAATTAATGAAGACACTACAAGAGGAGTTATCAGTAAACAGTTATTAGAGGAACTGAAAGCAATAATAGAAATAAAATGAAATGAAGAAAATGAAGTGAAATACCTTATGAAGATTATATTATAGTATATGATATGAAGAGAATTTTTGAGAGACTGAAATGAGATGCAGAGAATGTTAGAAATTATGAATTTGAGACACCGATCGGAACAAAGTAAACCAACTAACACAAAGGTTGAACTTTCCAACGGAAATCCACGCAATTTTCACCCTTTTTCTCTTCTTTCTTTTGCGCGGAAAAGAAAAGAAAAAGATAAGAAGCCGACAAGGACAAAAAGATCAACCGACTCATCAGTTTATAGCAAAATAAATAAATTAAATTATTATTACTAAATGAAAACATTCTTAAATAAATATATAATCATTTGATATAAACATTCGTATGTATAATATTATAATTCTTAAAATTGATTGAATTAAAAGCCAGAAAGTAATTTATTCTATATTCACACCAAGATAGACAGACTATATTGTAATTTGAAATATAATTTTAATTTTAAATTTATTACGGGTATTATGAAAGAGATATTTTGGCCATTTTCAAATTATACAGTGACTTGGATCATACTCAAATTGACATTTTTTTTCCAAGTTGAGTGATTGATTGTATTTTTAAATATTAAATTATTCTGTTTTTTAAATATTTATCTAGAAAGTATTTTTTTAAACAGTTGAAATTACCATTTTAGCAACAAAAAAAAAAATCAAAACATGTGATCTATAAATGTATATATATACTCCTATTACCAAACTTGTTACTTATTTTATAATCACATTTATAGATTGAAAAAAATGTTTAAGATATTTTTTCAATTTTTTTATAAATATAACCTACTTCGAGTTTAAGATTTTTTATAAAAATATTAGATCCAGCTTCTTTTCTCTAAAAAAAAACATAAGAAATTGAACCAAACAATAAAGTCTATATATTTCGAAGTTCCAGTAATAATTTTTAAAACTAAAAGTGTGAATAATCTTTGATTGAAAATATAGATCTTACGCTCAGCACTCTCCGTCTTATATTTGTCTTTTTCAACTTTTCAACCGACCATTAGTTGTGCTTCTTCATAAAAGTTTGTCACATTACAAATAATATTATAGTACTGCTTCAATCAATTTTGTATCATTACAATTATATTTCAAAAGCAAAATCTATATCTTAAAATAATTATGAAAAGAAGTGGATGAGTTTGTTTAAACTCAAATTAATATTTGATTATAACTATAAAAATAGTTTTCTTAATTAGAATTGGTTACTAACTTGTTTGAGAATAATATTATGAGAGTGATTTTTTATTCTAAAACTATATAACAATTTTTTAAATACTTATAAAATCATATTTTTGTTTAAAAAATACATATTTGAATTTAAAGTAATTATTATTATTTTACTTATTTTAATTACTATAAGAAAAATTTAATAAAAGATTAACATGAATAATTTTTAAAAAAATATTAAATTATGAGAATATATTTAACTATCTGATCTTGAAAAATACAAGTATTTTATGTGATGTCTGTAGAGGTAATAACATTTTCTATTCTTATCTTTATCTGGTAAGTTCACTATTATGACAAATAATAAAATATTATTTTAATATTTCATAGTACACTACATCAATATCAAGGGAAGGATCAAAGTTGTTCTATGTTAAAAACTTCATTGAAAACACAATCTATCATCTTTACATGATTAATTCACCTGTGTGTACAATATTAAATTTTAATTAAGATGAGATAAAAAATATTTGTTAAGTTACAGGTTATGTTCATAATGAATATGTTTTTCTAAACGTTTACAAATTAATGTTGCATAAAAAAAATATTTAATGTAACCTCAATGGAGTTGAAGAATGAAAAAATTCTCATAATCTCACAATAGTTAAAAAAAATGATGATTTGCAATAGATATATTTTAAGATATCTGTAAACAAAAAATTATCCTCAAAAAGAAAAGAATGTTTATTTATGAGCAAGTAGATATAAAAAAAAGTGGATCTTATTACGTATTGGTCTTATGAGGTAATATCTTTCATTTTTTCAATTAACATACATTAATGTTAATTTGTAAGTAAAATCATTCTAATTCAATGTCACTTAGATTATGAACTAGCTTGTAGGGTAGAGTTGATAAATTTCATGAGCTATATAACTTCATCTGCTCATGATTAAGTTGACGACTTTATTGATTTTTTAAAGTATGATGACTCTTAATGTTTAGTTAAAGTTTTGAAAAACTATATTCCCTTTAAATAAGAAATAAAATTATCATGTAAGATCTTATTTTGATTTATGTAATTAACTTTAAATCATCTCTCCATCAATTTTAATAAATTTCAAAATTATAATGCAATATATATATATATATATATATATATATATATATATATATATAT
>Ga0099824_1004119_pt1 | contig 21054 bp, 6 predicted proteins | sample SiratrowhiteBW_FD_76837 | JGI IMG/M metagenome (GOLD analysis project Ga0099824, IMG submission 76837) | Root nodule microbial communities of legume samples collected from California, USA - Siratro white BW | ecosystem: Host-associated > Plants > Roots > Nodule | place: USA: California... | reverse complement strand
AAATATAAAAAAAAAAAAAAAAAAAAAAAAAATATATATATATATATATATATATATATATATATATATATATATTTGAAAAATCTAATTTTTATTATTAATTGTTATAGATATACACTTATATGTAATTATATTTTTTATCATAGCTCATTTTTCTCTTTTTTATATTAATGAAATTAAAAATACAATTAACATAATATTATTGTCTTAAAATATAAAATATGACAAATAAATCAGTGGATTTTTCTTAAAAAAAATTAAAATTAAAAAGAAAAAAAAAAAGAAAGCATAACAAACATATCACACCAGTGTGGTTGAACCTGTAAGAGAAGAATGCCCATAAGGTTTTTGTGGATAGAAAGCATTAATGAGGATAGATCCATTATGTATAGGTTGAATTAATTGTTAGCGTGATTGTAGGTCCATGGAAGTGATAATATTGTGGGTGTGAGTGGTTTACAAAAAAAAGTTGAAGAAGAGGAGCACGTGTTTAGTGTAAAAAAGAAAGTGAGAAGAGAGAAAGCATGTGGTCAACCTTGGTTTGGTGTGAAAGGGCAATAATTTGTGTGTTCTCCACCAACTCAACACGCAAACAACCCATAGCCTAATAAATTAAAAAAAACCAAATAGACACACTGTTAATAAGTCACAGAGCCACTGACCATTATTTACACACACACCTTTGAGCCAACCCCAAATTCACAGGTATTCTTGTCGGACCAATTTACCATTTCTTCAATTTGATTGATGTGAGTCAACTATATTGTGCTTGCATCTTGCTTCACTCAATTTTATCTATTTTTTCATATAACAAATATTAGAATTTTAAGATTTTCTTTTACTGTGTCACTCTTCTTTTTCTTTCCTTCTATTTTCAGTAATTTTTTTTATTTTCTAAAGAAGGTAATCTACATGTAAAATAAATAAATTAAAAATTCATTTTCAGTACTTAAAGAATTTAATACTATTTAAGAAGTATTATTAGCTATTACTTTCTAGTGTGAAGACACAGTCAAGTGGTCCATTGTATTAGCACTCAAGATCTAAAGGAGTGAAATGTCATCTGACCTGTCCAAAATTCTTATAAACAACTACTACCAAACTGAATTTTCTTTTATATATGTAAATTTAGTCCCGTTCTGAAACAGAAGTACTGTGTTAAGTTTGAGCGAATTGCGGACCCTACCAAAACAAAATAAAATGCACTTTAAATTTGAGTTTTGTTTTGACGTGAAATTCTTGCGTGTTCTTTTCCGCGTACAAGAATTTCTATGGTTGTTCATCTTTATCCGTACCAATGTATTATTATGGTTGGCACCTAGCTGCAGCAGCCATTGCGACATGTCCAACACGCGTCAATAACAGAGTGCGTGAACATTTTTTCTAACTCAGACACAACCCAGTACAATGCTTCCTCCTTGGTCCCACACCATTCATTATGTGATTAACACGTGTTCCTTTTACCATTTATGGACTCAACTTAGAGCAACAACACTGTTAGACTGTTAGCCTTTGCATTCACACCATTTTTCTTTGGGGCTGCCAATTACTTACACCGTGTTAAGTTACACGTCTTCTTCAAAACATTTAAATCAGTTTTTCAATAGAAAGATTTTCTATTGCAAATAACTATTTTGGTATGATTATTTTTCTCTTAAAGGATGTGTTATACTTACTGTTGTACAATGTAAGACGAAATATATATATATATATATATATATATATATATATATATATATATATATATATATATATAAAATCTACCCATGCTGCCGTCCTCGGCTCAATAAACGTGTTGACGGATGACTTCCATTTTTTCTTTAGGTCCAATTTCAAACTCAAGTTTCGGATAAACAGGAGCTACTAAAATATTGTGATACAGTTCATAAATAATTATCATTTTTAAACATTCATTTAAGGACTACTCCTGAAATCTCAATATATTAGAAATTGCTTAATCTTATTCTCACTATGAGAGATTCTTACTATAAATATACAGACCAATCAAAAAGATTAATTAAACTAAATTTGTTAATTTTTTGAAATAATATGGTTAATTATCAAATTTATACTAATTATTAAATATAGTCATAATATTTGATAAAGATAAAGAAATTATAAAATATATTTACACAAATCGTCGACTTTTTGTATAATATGTCTTATATTAAAGATTGATGGAAGAAAGTAATTGGCTAAATGGATTTTAATATTTTAACTGTTGATTTCTTAAAACTTGTTGACTTTCACAAAAAGAAAATATGCATGACCATGGTTTTTTTTTTTTTTTTGTTAAAAAAGTCTTAATACTTGACTTAATAATTAGTTTCTAGTGTTTTGCTTTTTTGAGAAAATAATATATGTTTGGTGGAGAGAACCAGAAGCCCATGAACACCGAGAATAAAATAATTATAAGTTGACAAAATACAATGAATTTGTTTTGATTCCATTCTCACAAAAATATTTATTCGAGAAATAAATATAAACTTCAAACGTGATATTGCCATGAACTAAAATTGGTTTTATGATTGGTTCAAAGAACCAAATTTGGCAAAAAAAAATAATACAACGGAGAAATCAAAAGTTGTACTGAAGAAGAAATTCCATAAATGGTTAAAAAAAACAGTGAATTTGGTGGGGCGTAGACTAACAAGCACCCTTAAGATAAACTAAAATTCAGAAAGTTAAGTAATCGTCATCTAAATCTAAGAGCAACATGAACATCTTGGGAAGAAAGAGTACCAAAATAAGCACAGGTAATTGGTATTGGTATTCTTTTTCTTTTCTATTATAACACGCTTGCGGTCCAAGTTAATTCATTCAACTCGTACGTTGTACCTTTCCTGATTTTGTGGTTGGGGGTTTCATATTCTTAAATTCTGTTCCCATTTGCTAACAAAATAAAATAAAATTATTCCCACCTTGTTCCTCGAACCAACAACATTTTTCCTCTTCCACTGAAGGAGTATTATCGTAAATTACAACTAAAACTAACTACCCAAATGTGAACCTTTGACTACATCATAAATTGGTACTGAACCCGACCTAAGATTTTTTCCCCCTAATTTGTTGATACTACGCAATGATAATTTATAGCCAGAATTCCTTTGGAACAGCTGGTTGAACAAGCAAGAACGGAGCTGACTTAGACATGTTAAATCACCATTCCACGCTTAATATCTTAAAAATGTATTACTAGTTAATTATATTTTTTGTTATTTTTAAAATATTACTTATTAATTAGTAAGTTTTAACAAACGTTTATCGCATTTCAGTTTTCAACCAATTGTACTAAACATAAACTACACGTAAGAAAATCAAATGAATATAAATGAATGTCCACATCACGAGAAAATAATGGCAAATTATAGGGTCAAACCATTCACAACACCAAAAATTGATATATATGGTTAAAAATACTAAGCATGTTGAGAATTTGGTACCTTGGAGGGCAAGAAAATGTTAAAAATGAACAGTCCCTCTTGGGAGTGAATAAGTTGTTAAAAAAAAGGACATGTGTCCTATATAGAGTGCAGAGAGTAAATTGCATTTGGTGGAAAATAAAAGCAATTGACTTGGCAAACATATAAACCAAAAATGCAATTACGTCTCTGTTTGATTGGTTAAAGAAGCCCACCTCAGTTGAATAAAGTTAGGTACACACTTTTCTGTTCCACTTATTTAATTTCCCTCCAATATTTCTAATATCAAACTTTCTTTTAAGTAGACTTAAAATACAATCTGGAAGATAAAATTATTATAGTTGACTTGATTAATGGTTTATTACACTTTTAAATTGTTTAAATTAAAATTAATACTCTATTCATTTTTATATTGGTTTTAAATGGATGAAGTTATTTATAAGATCAAATTAATTTTTCTCTTATATAAGAGGTATAAATAAAGTATAAATATTTTATTAGTTAAATTAAAACATTAATCATATTTGTAAAAGAAGATAACTAATTAAAAAAATTAAATCGGTGTGTTTCTTTATTTAATGGTATATGTTTGTTATTTATACATTTGTATAGAAACAGTGAGTCGTTGAAGGTTTTTATTGATTTGTTTTATTTTATTACAGTAATTGTTTAATATTATATATATATATATATATATATATATATATTTATTTATTTATTTATTTATTGTGGTTGTGCATAACAACTTGTAACATATAAATAGTGTGAACAATTTATTACATCACTAAAAGATTTAATTACTAGTTAATATATGTTAACCGTGAATCAAGGAAAATAATTACATTGAGAAAATAATAATAGTAACTCACGGATTTGCTGTTATAGACAAGAAAACTGTTTTTATTATTATTATTATTATTATTACACTTTTCGTAATCATCTAAAAGTTTAATATTTCAAAAACTACGTTCCATAAAAAGATTATTGGGGGATAAAAAAGTAAAAAAATAAAGGTATATTAATAAAATTGAGAAGTGTAAATAAAATGTTGGCTGATGTGGGTTGGGTGGGTATACAGGGGCAACAAGAAGGTACGGCGCATGGATGCAGTGTGTGTTTTTAGTTATTAATTCATCATTTTTAAATCATTGAACATGGCTTCGAATCGTGGAATCTATAGCTATAAATTGTAACAAAAAATGTACATCACTTAAACTGAACCACCAAAATTACTAGTTTCATAAATTCAACCAAACTTGAACTACACCTTCCGTTCATTAAATTGTGCTCAACTAGCTTTGGGCTTTTGATCTTTTTCGGCTTGATACAAAAAGTGAAACTTTCAGAACGGGCCCAGGCCCAACTAGTTTAACCTTAATGGACTCGTGGGTCATGTGAAAAATTAACGAATTCTTTATTCTATTTTGTTGGACTTGGGGCATCTTCCAGAATACGAACTCAAAGTAGTTTAGTGAAAATATATTTAAAATATACAAATGAAAGATAATTGCAAAGAAAACAATGCAGATTACCTACATTGACACTATACATTGCGTTCCTTTTTCTTTTCTTTTTGGTAGGCAAAGATATTACTAGAAATTATGACAGATGTCAGAGAAGTACAAAGAAGAAGATATATTGCAGAAAAAGCTGCCCATTCTAATATTAATCCAAAAGAAAAATAATACGGAATGAGATTGCATGATTTTTTTTTTTTTCATATGGCTTATAATTCATGACAGTAGCCATATCACCATAAAACACCATGCCAAACTTCCTACAAAATATATCATCTATTCACTTAAACAGGCTTTTAGTTGTGCCAGTTTCTGATTGTAGGGGTAAAAAAACAATGTTATTTAACATAAACACCACAACTATATATCTCTGAAAAAACATAAACAATGCTCATCAGCCGTAACTTCACAACTTAGCACCGAATTTACGAAAAGACATAATCGATAATACTATTTGAAAAAGTTATATTGAAAAACATGAATGAAGTATCAAATTCCGACAAAAACAAAATCTATATTATTTTGAACCTCTTTTCATAAGCTTATTATAGTTTAGTGCATTGTGGCTTTTCTATGATGACCAAGGGGAAAAAACAAGAGCACTTCATCTTTCAACTTGATTCCCTTGTCGTTACCCCAGAGCCAGAACCTGGTCTTTTCAACAGTTTAAACTTGATATTTCATCGAAGGAAGAAGTGAAGGTAGTAGTCATGCCAAAGTACTCCACCGCCAAAATTTCTGGCAATAATTATTGTCACAAAATGTAGAATTTAAACCTATCAGTATCAGAGCCCCATTTCCGAAACAATAATTTAAAAGTTGGAGGAAGAGATGCTTAAGACTGCAGCTTACACCACCTAAATCTCACAAAACCGTGGTATCTGTTTCTACTTTGACAGCACCGTGTGGATGGTCGGCAAATTCAGATAAATATATAAATTGACATAAAAATTAACATTGATCATAATCATTCTCATAAATAACAATTATTTTTAAAAGAATATTAAGAATAAACGTAACCAGAACCTACTCTATCTATTTCTAAATTTAAATCTATACAAATCAATCTCAGGCAAACCGCTAGATTGGATCACCTTAAGCCCTTCTTCTTGTGCTGAATTTTTGTTCTGGCAATGAATAAATTATTACACGGATAAACATTAGCATTTGGAATATTGTGGTCCATATCCTATTCCTGTGCTAAAAAGTAAAATATATTTACAAAACGTGACGGAAAGTGCAAGTAATCATAGGAACATGATGAGGCAGATGAGGATGAAGTTTGCTTGGACATGCATGATCCAATCATTGTTGTTGTAGCCAGAATCCATGGACTCTACCACCAGTCGAAGCCCAAGAAACTTGAGTGAAAGACGAGAAGCAAAATAATTAGAAACAGGTATGCAGATGAATGAAGTTGAAGTTGAAACAGAAAGTACCTGAGAGATAGAAAAGGGAGAGCAGTGTGTTGGGTAAGAAGATGGAAAAAGAAATGTGCCCCGTGAAGGAATACAACGATTCCTGTGCAACCTAACACCAACAGCTCCATCATCCTCTCACTTTTCTTCACAACAAGCTTCTACCTTTGATTTCACTTTCGCAAATCTAAAATATATATATCTGATAGCCACACAAGAATAGAGTTTTGCTGAGACAGGTTATGGTTATGGTACTAATCTCAAAGTCAAATTATATAGAGTGTACGTTTCATTAACGTTTCCAAAAAGTGTTTAATTGTTGTTAAACTTGCATTAAAATTTACATATATTTATTTATTTATTTTTGTCAATATATTAAATTATCATCTGTCCTTCGTATGTAAAACTGAAAACTCATTCAATATATATTTATATTTGTGAACATAACATACCAATAAAAACTAGCAATTAACATAATAAATCAATCATATATCACATTATAATTTTTAAAGAAGTAATAATAAAACCGATTTAATTTATTTGTAAACATAACATAAAATAATATAAAACATTTAAATTTGGACCCTCTGAGGATATTAGGCAGTTGCATCTCCCACCTATGTTTAGGAATGATTATGATTTAAATACTTTATCCTATTCTTACTTTTATTCTTCCTTTTTATTTCTTTTGAAAAGGAAAACTATATTAAAACTTCCAAGCTATAAGCTTAAGTTACATATTTGTTTGACGTTAAAGTAATACATTTCTGGTATAGCGAAAGTGGTGTAATATGACTACTATGATTCAACCAACTGAGGATGAAGAAACAAATTTACTGTCTGACGAGTACAGACTTGAACTCCTAATAAGAAAAGTGTCCGCGTTTAAAGCTAAACCTTCAAACAGAATTAAGATGGAAGTGGAAAGAAGTAAAGGACGATCAATATCATGAGAGTGAATGATCACTATCCTTAAAATTGAGCAAATATTTTAATTAGTATGTTTTCGAGAAGTGAAGATAATCTCTATTTATAGAGAAATACTTTTTTACTGTTATATAAAAGTATTAAAGATAGAAGAAGAATATGATCATACGGAAAACAGAAATTGCATAGAACCTGGAAAATAAACTGGGACAGAGAGTGGAAAACAGAAGGTAACATGTTTATCTCAAATGATTGTGTGAATCCAGCAAAATACAATTTGAATGCCTTGTGTCAATCTGATTCACACAACCTGAATATATACTATCTATGAAGCAGGTCTTGCAATCTCGCACTTGGTCACTCTTCTTGCTTAGAACAATGCTCATATAATTGTCTGCAAAGTTAGAATTATTGAGAAATTCAATTCTTTCTACAATTAGAGAAATGACTTTCTGCCATTTGGATATCAGTAATGAGTAAAAGAATAATAAGGTTCCAACAAGTGTGCTATCAATACTATACATTTACTTCAATGCATTGTAACTGATTATAAAGTAACAGGTAGCTACTGCTGCAGAATGAAACACAGCTCCATCACAATTTACCATAGCAATTTGCCAAAACCTTCTATAAATTAATTTATGCATAAAACAATTTAAATAATGGAGTCTTTCCGTTTTCTTTGTTCTTATTCTCCTTTCTTAAAAAAACATGCTTGTGTAATATATATGCAACATTATAAAAATGAAAATATAAAATAATTAGACTACAGCTTCAAAAATATCACTAAATACATTGCAATGAAAAAAAAAACATGTTTACACTAAGAAAAAAAATAAAATAAAGGTTAAAAAGTGTCTACTTTTTCTCAATATTTTAAGTCGTAATTAATCATCATTATATTCCAAAGTGATGATTTTGGATCTTATAATGTTATAATTTGAGATTTTTTCCCATGTTTTAATCTTCCAAGTTTTATAAAATGATCGAAATTTCAGAATTGTAAGAAAAATGTGAAAACCGAGATTATGATTCTAATCTATAGAAACTAAATTAAAGTATATTGTATAAAAAAAAAAAGAGAAAGTGGAGTCACGTGAGGTTTAGAGGATTGGAGTGGAAACGACGTGTCGCTTGATTTGGAAGGAAAGTGCAATGGAAGGTGCGAAAGAAATGCATAAAACTGGTTGGTTTTATGGTAGGGCTTGTTGTGTTTGGTAGAAGAGTCTTACAGAGAAGAGTGAGTGTGTCTGTGACTGATTCCTTCGGATCGATCGAGTGTTGTGTTCCAATGGCATCATCCAATTCCACTCAGCAAGATGTCAACAAACCTGCCAAGCGAAAACCCGTCTTCACCAAAGTGGATCAGCTCAAACCCGGAACCAACGGTCACACCTTGGTGGCTAAGGTCTTGTCTTCCGACACCGTCGTCCACAAACCGCGACCCTCCTCTGCCCATAACATCAAGCCCACTGTCATCGCCGAGTGCCTCATCGGCGACGACACCGGCACCATCATCTTCACCGCTCGCAACGAACAGGGTACTCCAATTTCACCCACCCATCTTTGCAAAAGTTATTCTTTTTTACTTATTTCAATTTCCCTTTTATCAAAACGGAAACTTTTCACTTGGGCACTGTTTTATTTGTCTCAATTTTGAGTTTTTATTTTCCTTTTGGGGTTTTCTTTTTGCGATCTGCATTGTTATTGTTCTTGTGAGATTGCGCGTGTTTGGTGCTCTTGTTTCAATAATGCATCTGGGTCAATGATGGTGGTGAGTGGATCATAAGTGGCTGATTCGATAGATAAGATAAGCCTTTCTTCCCATATATTTTTGGTTGGATTGCGTGATTCCTTAATCGTTTTTAATTCGAATTATCCGTATGAAATCTCTTTCTTTTGCTTTCCTGATCTTAATCCAAGAGGTTTGATTCGGTTCTATAATGTGTCCACCAGCGTAGATTTGGTAAATTCTTGTGCTTCTTCCTCTGCTCCTGTTATGAAGGACTTTATTTCCTCTTCCTTGAGGTGTTGATACAAACTATGAATATGATTTGATATTCTGGGTGAATTTTATTGTGGGAAAGTGTGATTGTGGTAATGTTGTTCCTTTTCTTGTGATAAAAATGTAGTTATGCTTAGAAGGTGATAATAACGATTTTAGGTGTCTTCTTTTTAATTTTATATTCCTAATTCAAACTACTTTTATCAAAGTTTTTTATTTCATGCTTGTTTGCACACAAATTATATTTTCCATGGTCCAACTTTTTTGTTAATGTTTCTCTTGTTTTTTTCTTGATTTCTATTGTTCATGGGATTGCTTAACCAGGAATGCCCCTTTCATTAGCTTAGTAATTCTTCATTAATCTTCACTTATTGGAACTCATGGGCTTTGGCTTAAATTTTACTACGTCTACATTGATGAACATCTTGATTTTATACTTTTCCAGACCCACGTTCTTGAATAACATCAGTGCCTTCTGCTTCTGTAGACATTGTCAGTAACAATAAGAGGAAGGAAAATAGGAGCTGGATTATGAAAAATCAATGTATATAGACAAAATATTGATCTAACATTACTTATTTTCTCTTTTTTTTCCTTCTTTCTATTTTGAACAAACAAAACCCTGAATGATGGGTTTAATGTTTGAGTAGTTCATACTGTGTAAGTCTGTATGTAGAAGCATTTGCATTTACATAGAGTTTCAGTTGATTTCTTTAAGTGAAAGTTACCTTGATCCTTGGAAGGTGATCTGCCTATGGGTATTGATAATTGATATATATGAAGACAGAGAATCAAGGTACCAATATATGTTGTATTTAAGTGATTAGATGACATTTTCTTGTTCTGTGCAGTTGATTTGATGAAGGCTGGATCCACTGTAATTCTTCGTAATGCAAAGATTGACATGTTCAAGGGATCAATGAGGCTTGCTGTTGATAAATGGGGGCGTGTTGAGGTAACTGAACCTGCAGATTTTGTGGTTAAAGAGGACAATAACCTATCCCTGGTTGAATATGAATTGGTGAACGTGGTTGAAGAATAATAATCCCATAGAGGAATGCGAAAACAGCTTTATGATTTGTTTATGGTGCGTTGGATACCCTCAAGGTAAAACTTAACTGGTGATGGATGGTTGCTAAACATTCTCACTTTAATTAGCTTGTATTTCCCCTTTAACATGCTTGACATCATTTTGGCTTAAGTTGATGTCTCACTTGAACAACCTTGTGTCAAGCGAACAAGATTTGCTATTATCTTCATCAGCAACTGTATTCAATGAACTTAAGTATAGTATTATGTTAATATAGTTATCCGTATCACATATTTCCTTGCAGTTTATTGTCCATTATACATTGGTATGTTTGAGTTAATGACGCGGCGTAATCATTATTCATACCTTCGGCTCAAATAAGAGAAGACAGTGGTTAAAAAATTGTGCTAAAGTCAATAGTTCATAATTTCTGTCTCTTCTGCAAATGAAATTTCATGACCACTGTGTCATTCATGCTCACAATGTGTTTTTTGGTTGTGTGCGTCATAACTTTTTATCCATGATAAAGAATTTTGTTCCCCACTAGTGTCTTGAATATGAAACTTAAGAGGCAATTAAAAACTTAAATTGACATAAAGTTTTGAAGATCATAATTTTTTTCATGATAAGCAATTTTGTTCCGTAGTAGTGTCTTGAATTCGAAAAGTTAAGAGGCAATTAAAAACTTAAATTCTCATAAATTCGCCAGACTGTGAATCTGTTTGAATCGGATTAGAAGCCTACTGATTACCAGAATATTAAAATATTCGTTGGCAGAAAAATTACTTATATATATATATATATGTCCATTCAAATCTATAGGTTTGATAGAATGGAATTTTATATTTCTTTTGTACATGTGTATTAGAACCCAAACCACCAAAGAACCAGATGAACAGGCAAGAGTGTCCTTTATTATTAATTCACGTTTGTATACTGCAGATTAAATACATCCGGTGTATTTTCTTCTCACTTGACAAGATTGAAAGGCGCACTGTCCATTGTTTTATGTGATACTAAAATGCAAAAGTAAACTTTTGTATGTCAATTCTTAATTTCAAAAATATACGAAAATTCATCATCCCAGATCTTGAACCGAAGCTGATATTTTCCATCTGCTACCCCTTCTCTACTGCATTGCCCTCGTTATATTAGTCATTACTAAAATTTATGGTAGAAGAAATGTAAATGGGCGTGTAATTAATATAGATGGGTAATATACACCATTGGAAACGATAGTGAACACCTTCAACGAGGCGCCTTAAAGGAAACAGCATCGGAAATGAGTGATGAAAGTGTCTGACTATAATTGCATTTCCGTGGTTGAGGTCAAGGGGGTGAGTCTACGGTGATAAATAGAGATAACATTGCTATTTTATCCCTTTTTATTTATTTTAACCTTGATATATACTTTCCTTAATGATTAAGATTATGTATTTTAATCTTTAATTTAAGCCCTCCGAAAAAGTTAACCGTACATAAAATAATTTTAATTTATAAAAAGGTCAATTTCTTTTTTATCTAAAAAAGTCAAAACGTGATGTATATGATAGAAATTTATTTTTATCTTGGATTTGACATTGTTATCTATAATTAATTACTCTTAAAGTTATGATTAGGTTCTCTATTTTTACTTTATTGATTATCTTTACGTTGATTAGTGAATATCAATCGGTGAAATATCTAGACCTAGAAGATCAGAAGCGTGACATGGGATGCCTCGGTCAACTGTCGCCAATTTTTTCACCTTCAACGTTATATGCTTTTAAAATATGTAAAAGTTGTGAAGCAAGATACTTACTAGATTTTATCTTTTACGTAAATTGTGATGCAACGATAACTTGGATGTGCAATTAAGATTTTTATAAAGAGAATAAAAGATAAATATTAAAAATGACTAATTAAATTTTATTTTAATTAAAATTCATTCATTCAAAATAAAAAACATTTTAAATTTTTAATTAAAATTATAATTTATTTTAATTAAAACTCAATCTTTAAATCGAGTCAATAAATACTCTAAAATTTAAAAAAATACAAAATTAAATTTAATTGTATTAAGTTTAATTTGGCGATGTAACGAACATCACATTAAGATAAAATTTTAATAGTATTACTTTTTAGTTGAGATTAAAACTATACAGGAAAAAGAAATGCGAAAAACCTGAAAAAAATCACAATCCGTACCATTCTACTCCGTGAGAACATTAAAATCAATTAATTGAGCAACCTAGATCCTGATGATAAAGCGTTCAACTAAATAACGGATATCAATCCTATTTGAGGTTATTGAAGTCTAAAAGATAGGTTGTATTTTTTGTTAATCAACGATAATGATGACGTAGAATGAAATGTGATTTTATTTTTTTTTTGTTTTCGTAGAAAGATTATAGCAAGGTCGGCAGACATAGACATTGGCATGTACAGGATATTAATTGCTCGTTTCTCTTATATTTATCATATCTGATGTTTGGCATAATTCCACTCCGCCAAAAGAAAAAATCACACTGACACAAGTTCCTGTAAATCAATTCTGAATCTATATCCAAACTAATCGGTTCACGTATTAACTCATCGCACATGCTTGTTCATGTAACATTTTAAAATAAGGGTAAGGAACGTTTGCAAGCGCTGGGAATAAATCCCATTTCCAATTACAGGTGAATTAAATAATCGTAAATCGCAGGTAAAGAAATCTTGCAATAATGTTCTAAACAGTCATCATACCTAAGCATGGTACCAGCTCTGGTGCTTGTACAATTTAAGTCTTGGAGGTTTCATATTCAACCAAGGGCAAAAATTCTCTAAACAGGCCTAACAAAGTAAACTGAAATCCATGGAAAGTATGCGCAGATGCACCGCACCCACAGACAGCAATCATCATCCATCTAGAATTCAAAAAGACACAATATCTTTGAGAAAACTCGAATTTATATACTACCATACAAAATCAGAATCAGAAGGTCAATATAATCTAATAGTCATACATAGTATATACTAGTAAATTTAAAATGCATATCATTTAGATACAAGGCAGAAATCGATCGAGGTAAGGGAAAGCAAAGCAAAATGGAAATGACGAAACATTACATGGCTAGTCCTCAAGCCTAAAAGCCAAAGTGCAAATGATCACGACCCTAAACAAGGAAACAGCCAAGTCAAAATAAAGAGTTGCAAAGAAGAGAAGTCTACATGTATAAAAAAACTTCGGAGCGCCAGCATATTAAAAAGTAAGCCATTTCAACACATTGCTCATTTTACACAGAAGTGTTAAATTTTATACATTCCAAATACGTGCTTACAGACCAGCATCTGGCATCATTCCTGATATCATTAACAATTTCCAATTCATCAAGAACTACAATTATGAAATTACAGTTAGCAAACGATATATGAATCTCAAGTTTGCCGTCGTGACACTCTAATATCCTAATAATGGTTTTTTGCACCAGCAAACTATATAAGAAATAGCTGATATTCCGTATTGAGGTTGATTTAAAATTATATGTATTCTTGCACAGGCGAGGTTAATGGATCATGCTAAACTTCATGCAAGAACAAAAATCATTCACATACATAAACTCGACATCTTTGAGTAAGAAAGCAAAATGCATAGAGTATGCACACAAACAGTATCTAGAAATCGATATCAAAATGCAATTTTAAACTGGAAACTCACAGTTGCTAAGTTTGAGTCATTTATACACTTTCAGCAAATGCTTGTTTGACGTTAAGGTGTACAGTAACAACTAAAAATCCCAAAAGAAAAAATTTACTTGACCACCTTTTTTCAAGCGCATCTAGATAAAACTTTGCACGAACCCTCTGTCATTCATCATACATCATCATTGCAATCTGAGTGAATACAATCAATCAGTATGATCTTCATGTGATTATCTCTTAAGTGAATGGTAGCTAATATATAAGTCTAGACATTTTAAAAAATGGGATGCACTAAATGCGACAATCCATAACACTTCTAAGATAAAGAAAGAGGATAATTGCTCAATAACTCAAAATGAAAATTCTTTGTTACGAGAAGTCGTTGCAGATAAATTAAACATAATAATTAGGGAACTATTAAGAAATACCATTGAATACCACCATAGCCCCGCATTAGTTTTCATGAGATATGGTGTTCATTTTTACATTCAACTAAGAAATTTCACGCTCTCCCTAATCTACAGAAGTCAAGTTCGCAATGCTTCAAAACTCAAAATTTGAAATAAATCCATGTGACACCATCTCTGATGCTTGATCTTCATCTAGTCTTCTCTTGCCCTACAAAGAGGAAAAAATATACATCCTTTCATTGTGAGAGCAAGAGAGAGAACCTAACCCAAAAAGAATGAAATGTTTGAACAGGAAAATCGTTGTGCATATGCACCCACTTTCATTTAAAACAGTTTGTTCATGCAAACCTTCCCTACCACAGAAAAGGGAAAAAGACAAGAAAACATTTTTTATTTAGCAAAAAATTTAAATCCGATTTTTATGCAACCCAAGAAAAAAGGAAGAAAGAAGTATTTCACTATGGCATTGCGTAGTAATGAAAGTAATGCGTCAGACTTTCGCAGGGTATAAACAATTTTTCTGGGAAACCTAGAAACTTAGACAATTCGCATAACACAGCATGTATAATCCACGGAGTTCAGCTTAGAAAAGACAAAAATGGCGTAGAGCAAAAACTTTCACCCCTAGATTGTAGACCAAATAACCATCCATCAAATAAAGAAAAAAAATAACAATTAGAATTTAGAATTCACAAGCCAAGTAAAATGAGCATGTTTGCAAACAATCAGGTAGGTCCAATAAGTTACAGTAACATTTCATTTAATTTCATTTCAGAATCCAATGTTGGCATTTCATAAACTTAGCTCTTGCTATCATATTTATCACATGCACATCAATTTAACTACGTTGAAGATAATGGAAGGAAAGTGTTTGGAGGGAATACCTTCAGGGGTCCAACCGTAGGAGTGGCGAGACACAGAGAGCATCGAATTCAGCAATGCGGAAGCAGTAGCACTGTGATAAGGAAGCATCGATTCCACGCAGAAACTCGCTTCTACCGGTAACCTGTCCCAAACAAAAGAATATTTTAATCAAATTGAAATGTTAGTGATAATGCGATAGAGAGGAACAGCGTTACCTGCAAACGCGATTGGAGATTGAGGTTTGCTTTGGGAGACGAAACGGAGATCGTGCCGGTCTCGGTCTAGCTCCGGCTGCCAGATTGGCCGCACCGGCAGCGCGGGAGGTGGCGGAGCGCAGCAAACACCTGGCGGCGGACATCGTGAAGAATCAACAGGAAGGGGTTTTGGCTTTCTGGGGTTTTGATATTTCCTTTTTACTATTTTTTTTGTTTGCTCCTACTTTTGCTCAAGAGCTATGATATGGGCCACCATTGTGTTTTTGGGTTGGTGAAACACTAGGGCATTTCTTTCTGCACCCATTACTTTACTTCTGCACGCCTATAAATATAAATATGGAAATCTTCTGGTCCACGACTGCATTGCCACAAGGGTAAAGTTGGTACTTTGCATACTGAGTTAAGTTTTTACATTTCATTCTTATTATTTCAAATTTAAGAGTATTTTTAATGAGTAGGATATAGAGGGAATAAGTATAAATGTATCTATTATAGCTTTAAAACAAGTTTAAATTATGATACTACTTTAATTTAAATAAATTAACTCGTTCCATTCACTTTGCAATTTACATATATGCACTCGGGAAAGTAAAATTGGGACGAAAAATCCAATCATGTTGTTGTGGAAAGTATTAAGGGCACTATATAGCGAGAGGTACGTTCAGATTCTAGCGAATATATGTACCTCTAAGTGGGTCATGCACAATGAATGATATGACTAGTATTACATATACTCCTATTGGTTAGATTCCTCACCCACAAGTTTCCATCTACTAATATGCTTTTAGCAACACTCCAAATTATACCTTATCATGTCTTCAATTTTACACCACAGTTCATATGGATATGCAGCCCCCTTTACTCATTGTGGAGAAACCCAATTGTTATAATGATATCTCCAACTTTTGAAGTTAAAATATTTGTCTTTTTGCTTTTTTTTTCATCTTTATTTATATTTGATTTTATCTTTTAAAAATATAAGTAGGTTATAAATTGAAGTGTGTGATTTATTATTTTAAACAAAACCTTACTTGATTATAACAAAGTTTCTTTGAATTACTTATGATCATTCTTTTTAAATGATTTTATATATCCTTTAATGTACTAAGAAAAACCTATCAATCAAATGGATAAAATATCCATTAATACAAAATTATAAATAGACAATCAATTAAATTTGTAAAAATATCAATGAGTACTCAATCTTCAGTTTTTAACATAAGAGAAATTTTACTCAATCATTTAATAAAATATCTATTTCTACACAACCTACCATATAAAAAATATATATTGATAAAATTGTAACTATTATTAAAGCGTATTATATAAGTCGCTAGTTGGTAATTTTGTTCATTGCCATATTAAATTATTTATGTCAAACTTAAAAAATTATAAATTTATATTGAGTTGTACACATTACTTTCTATTGAAGTTTGTATTGAAGTGTTTATTCGAGATAAAAAGTGATAGATTAAAATAATGTCATATAAAAATAACCATATGACTTTATAAGGAATGACTTATATATTATATAGGAATAACTCAATATCAATAACTATATAAAGAATGACGTGATGATTATCTAAGAATGACTTAATAGTTATACAATAATGACTCAAATAATAGTAATGTAAAGAAAAGACTCATTAGTCATATTAAAGAATGACTTCAATGATGGTTATATAAAAAATAATACATTAGTCATATTAAAAATGACTTAAATGATAGTCCCATAAAAGAATGACACAATGGTCATATAAAAGAATAACTTGAATGATAATTCTATCAAGAAATGACTACAATCATATAAGAGAATGATTCTGATGATCATATAAAAGAATGACTTGGATGATAATTATATAAAGAAATATTCCAATTGTCATAAAATGAATGATTTAGGTGATGTCAATTTTATATAAAAAAAATTACTCCAATAATAGTTATATAAAAAAATCATTAAATGATCACATAAAAGATATCAAACTATTTCTTTAAATTAATCAATGATTTTACAATTTTTCTTGATAGTAAAAATAAATAAAAGATTTTTATTTTATGCTTTATTTTTTTCAATTTTACTTTATGAAAATAAATAATATTGTTTTGACCTTCAAAAATTATACTAAAATAGAAAAATAAAACTCTTTCCACAACAAAGACTATTACTGATTGATGTAACTAACATTTTTACGATTTAAAGTTAATAATTAACATATTTAGTAAATAAGATAACACTGGTAAGTATAAAGAAATCAATTAACTTTAATAAAAAAATTTAATGCATGGGACAATTAAATTTTCCTTAATTACATTGAAAAGTGAAAGCAACCAAAATAAATATATAAAGTTAGTATAGATAAAATGAAAAACTGTACAGTAAGAATTTTTTTTCCGAATGAAATGAAATTAATATCCAAAGAAAAAATAAAAGATAATTTTTTTAAATGACCTAGTAAACTAAAAGGTTTGGGTTTAAACCCCAAAACCTAAAATTTTAGGCCACTAAACACAAAAGGACAAAATGTATAATTAATATTATAATATTATGATTAGATGGAAGGTATTTTGATATATAAGTAAAATTAGTGGATAAATGTAACAAGTGAGAGAGAATAAAAAAATTGTATAGCTAAAGAAGAGTTAATAAATGAAATGAAATCAAATATTAAAGATAAAAGTTAAAATAAGTTGCTTAGGTTACTTGATAAACTAACATAATTTTAATAATTTATAATGGAGGCAAAACAATATCCACATCTCCAATCTAAAAAGTAAAATTCAAATATTATTTATAGACATATCGATGTTCAATCAATGTAGATATATTTCATCATTGAAGAATTTCGGACATTAATTACAAGTATAAGATTATTTGTCATCCTTATTCTAGTGTTAGTATCATGTTTTTTTATGAGAATCCTATTTATAATTTGATTATCTTCTTTAGGTTAATAATTCATATTTGTTGGGTGATTAACATTTTACTGTAATTTCTTGAACGTAAGTGTAAAGACTATATATTAAAGTAGGTGAAATCTAAATCCGCTTTTGATTTTCCCTTAATGCATGAAAACTTCTTGGGCCAATAATAATCACAGTACCAAGATCAGTCTGTAGTGAACACACAAAAACCAATGATATAGAAAAGAAAAGAATGGTTGCACACATGAGAAAAAAAAAAGAAAAGGCAGTCTATAATAGTGAAAGGGTCAAACATAAATGTAATTAAATTTGGATTCCAGTAAGAAAATACAAGTAACCTTCTTTATTATTTTCCTATGGTATGAAATAAAAAAACGACACAACAAAGGGGGTCATGTAAGAAAAACTGACTGAATAACTCGAAATCGTCACTGGAATTTGACCAGGAGCAACAACAGATTTATGAATTGGTATTCCGAAATGGCACAGTGGTGTTCTAGTTCCTTGAACTCTTCTTACTCTTCCTAATCTTTAGCAAGGGTATGCAAATGACTCGAGACATATCCACTTTAGAAGCATCAGAACCAGAAACTTTTGCTAATTTCTTCTTCCTTTCTTCAAACCTTAGTGAGTTTGGGAAGTACAAGCGTCCTCTTTCTCCTGCTCTAATTCCAATTAGCTCGGCAAGTGATACACTGTTGTCTTGGAAGAACGATGCTGTGGACTTCTTGTTGCAAAACAAAAGCAGTAGAGTAATAAACTATAATAAGCATTCTAATTTTTCTTGGTCCAAAGAAGAGTGATAATAGTAGCATTATTTACGTTCCAAAGTGATATTCATTGAATAACAACGAGTGAAAACAATTTTTGAAACCAATTGTGAGAAAGGAATAAGAACAGAATACCTCTGTATCAAGGTTAGAGGATGAAAACGAAGAGAAACTGGTGGATGGCACGTGCAATTGGTATGGTGCCACTGAAGTTGCAGGGAGGGATTCCCCAACTCTAAGTCTCATGTTCAAGAAGCCAAGCCCAAGTGGCCAACCAATTGGCATGTCATCATTCTGAGAAGAGAAATTAGCAACATTACATACTTTAAAAAAGTTCTTTTGAAAGGTTACATAAGTTCAGAAAAACATCTGTGCATGTCCCAAAAACTCAGTGCCTTAATTACAAGAATCTTCAAAAGAACAAGGTCAAAATTTAAATTTATGATGAATAAAATGATATCACCTCTGTTGGAACTCTAAAATATACAATGGACATTGTCCGTACATAACCAAAATGAATTGTAAAGATGAATTGGATGGTGTCGGTTTCTCCTAATCATGAAAAAGAAATGGCAATTGATCTAAGAAAAAATGGGGTGGGGAGAACTTGTACTGAATTGGAGAAATTGTATGGATGTTTCTATTGAATAGATAGTAAACTAACAAAAGAGTAGTGCAATATGGAAGGTACCATTGTTGCCACTTTTCAGTAAGGGTAGAGTCAAAGAGAAACTGTGTGACGTTGTTTGCATTGTTGGTTTTCTATTACTATCCTCCTTGTGGTAGAAGTATATATCACACGAACCTAGTTGATATGACACCGCAACTCTTTCCTAGCAGAAGTGGTCAAGTCTTAAATTTTTTTTTTAAGCCAATAAGCTTTTGTACTAATAAAGAATATCCATCCAAATAATCACATACAGGGATCAAGTCGGCAAGATATTTGATTTTGTCTATAGATTCCAAGGTTCAGACAACTCATTCTGATCAACTGGTTGGGTAGGTTCCACCACAGTAAATTCTCAACATACTTATCCTTGTTTATGTACTTATTTAAGAAAGACAAACTTAGATTCAGCTCATTGAAGTTATTCTTTAGTTTTACAATGTAACCTTTATTACCCACATTACCGAAGTGAAATAAGTTAAAAACACATTATTAACAGTGTATGAGATAAATAATACTAACAAGTCACAACTAAAGCATCAAGTGTTTTTTACAACTTTACTGGGATAATTGTTTGTTCCTTCTAGTTTTTGAATCAGCATTATGCCTAACTGAGGCGTTTTATCCTCTGTGAAATGGTAAAATAAAAATATGCATTGAGGGAAATAAGGTTGGGAAAAATTGAGGGAGATTGAACTGTCGGCATAATTAGCAAATGACTGGTGTTGAGCATATGGTTGATTTCTCCAGATATTTTAAAAAATATTTCTCGCCCCTGTTTCACATCTTAAACTGTTCCTTGTTTTGTTCCCTCTTGGCCCACTTCATGTGCAACTCACTCAGACTTATTACTTACGAATATAAAATCTAAAAAGTAGTTACTCAAAATAAGATGGATGGTTGTACATATAATTTTTGCATTGAGGCAGACACTTCGGTGAAACTACACCTACACCATCTAATTATGACATGTTATGCTTAAAATGAACAATTTTATCTGCCTCTCGCCTTGCTATAACTCTTTAGCTACTAAAATGATCAAATTATTATTAACATCCTGATAGGGGACCTCTTTTTCACCTCTTTTTTTTTTTTTTTTTTTTTTTTTTTTTTTTTTTTTTTTTTTTTTTTTTTTTTTTTTTTTTTTTTTTTTTTTTTTTTTTTTTTTTTTTTTTTTTTTCTATTTTTTTTTTGTTAGATTAATTTTTTTTTTTTTTTTTTTTT
>Ga0099824_1004117_pt1 | contig 21056 bp, 12 predicted proteins | sample SiratrowhiteBW_FD_76837 | JGI IMG/M metagenome (GOLD analysis project Ga0099824, IMG submission 76837) | Root nodule microbial communities of legume samples collected from California, USA - Siratro white BW | ecosystem: Host-associated > Plants > Roots > Nodule | place: USA: California... | reverse complement strand
ATTTTTAAAATTAAATATATATATATATATATATATATATATATATATATATATATATATATATAATACTAAAATGAAAATAAAAATAATTACAATATTTTTTATAGTTTAATAAAAGAAAATATAAAATATCTCCTTTTTTATTTTATGAATAATCTTTTCTCTCTTCAGTAACCACTTTTTCTTTTGCTCACACATTCTTTTTTTTTTTTCTCACATTCTCACTCTCTTTGCTATTTTACCACAACCTCACCAACTCACTCTGTGATGAGAAATTATGGGGGGTAAGATCGTTTTGATATTCAGTTTGATAAAAAAATAGTTTGGGGAAGGATATTGATGCCACACTCAAGAAAGATGAGAAGGTGAGTGATAAGTTATGGGGTTGATCGCTGATCGCCACAGGATATCCTGATAAGATCAAATTTGGGTTCTTGTAAATCATATCACCATAAATTCTCAAAGAGAAAAACTCAATTCTATTCCAAAATTCATCTCCATTACATTTCTGAGTACATCTTTTTATAGGCTAAAACCTTTCTAGATTCTATATTAATCCTGACATATCAAAATACCTAAGATCTTCTAGATTTTATATTAATCTTAATACCCACTAGTAATTAATCTTCATTTTTATTTCCCATTAATCTGAATGTATCATTATTTCCCAAATGAACCACTTAATTAAAATACATAATTAAAATTACAAAAAAAAAATTTAAATTATATTTATCCAAATTATATTTATTCCCTGAAGATCATATCATTCCTCCTTTTTCAAAGACATTCATCCTTGAATGTCATTAGTACACTTCTTCCAAGAGAAACATAATACTAGGATCAAAGATCATCCTTTTGTTAACTTCCAATTCCAAAACAAGAATCCTTCTTGCAAACATCACTGATTGGTTGATACTAAATGACGTGTTATTGATATTCTTCATTAAAAACTCTTTCACGCATTGTTGAATGGAGGAAACAATTATTTTTTCCTTCCTTTTTCTTGATCACTTTTTTTTCATTTATTTCTTCTTTTCTCTTTTCTTTTGTATTTTTTTTCCTTAATTTCTTTTTCTTTCAACTCCTTCTCTTTATTTTCTTTTTCTCTCTACTCTTTCTCTTTATTTTCTTTTTCTCTCTACTCTTTCTCTTTATTTTCTTTTTCTCTCAACTCCTTCTCCTTATTTTCATTTTCTTGTTTTTCTTTTTCTCCATCTCTCTTTCTCTCATCACAATCATAGCGTGTCTTTTCCAATACTCATCAAACATTTTCTCTTTGTCTCTATATTTTTGCTCTTTCTTTTCCTTTTTTCTTCTTTCTTCAAAGTTATCCTTTGATTTCCTCTCCATTTGTGAAACAAAACCATCAATAAACAATTTGTGACTTGCATTGAATTGAGGAGTAACTTTAGTATTAGTACCTGCTATAAATATAATTTAGGTTTTTGTTTGTAATTTTAATTATGTAAGTGGTTGAATGGGTCACATGAAAAAAAAAACTATAAGAAGATGAATCATTCATATTCTCATGTGGGAAATAATGATACATTCAGATTAGTGGGAAATAAAAATGAAGATTAATTACTAGTGGGTATTAAGATTAATATAGAATCTAGAAGGTCTTAGGTATTTTAACATGTCAGGATTAATATAGAATCTAGAAAGGTTTTAGCCTATAAAAGGATGTACTCAGAAATGTAATGGAGATGAATTTTGGAATAGAATTGAGTTTTTCTCTTTGAGAATTTATGGTGTTCTGATTTATAAGAACCCAAATCTGATCTTAGCAGGATATCCTGTGGCGATCAACCCCACGACTTATCACTCACATTCTCATCTTTCTAGAGTTGTGGCGATCAACCCCACGACTTATCACTCACATTCTCATCTTTCTAGAGTGTGGCGTCAATATCCTTCCCTAAACTATCTTTTTATCAAACTGAATATCAAGACGGTCCTACTTCCATAATTTCTCATCACTCTCCACACGTGTCATTTTTTTTCTCACTTCACACACATAAAAACTATCAATATTTTGTATTTGGGGTACAACCACTCTTTTTTAGGCTTCATTTTGTCTCCTTCACTCTTTAGATTCAAGCCATGGAAATATAGAAGGTAGTAGTTTTAACCTAAAGATTTGTAATAAAGAAAAAGAGAAAGTTGTACTTCTAAATGAAAAGAAAGAGAAAAAAGACATATTAGAGAAGAGGAGAGAAAGATCAAAAATTAGAAACTGTGAAAGAAAACAAATAAAGTAACTGAGATATTTTCTTTTTGACTTTGATGTTGACCACAGTTTTATATATATATATATACTTAAATATATTTAAAATCAGTTTTTAAAATAAAAATAACAAAAATAAAGTATTTTTAATAGAAAGAGATAACTTTCTATTTTTTAAATTGATCTCTGTTTGTTTTTTTTATTTTAAACTTTTACTTTTTTTCTTACTTTTTAAAGTTAATTATATATTTTTTATTATTACCTAAACTAAATTTAACGTTGAGAATATTGCATGACGGTAAGTTTTAACGTAACTACCGTTTAAAAGATGAAAAATGAAAAATATCAGGTATATAAATGTAATAAAAAAAAAAGCTTATTCAAGTAAATATTTAGTTTAAATTTACGTGAAACTATAGTAAATTTTGAAGAAAAAGTACGAGAAATATTTTTCATACTGTAATTTGATTTAAGAAAGAAAAAACAATTATAATGTTAAAATGAAATTAATTAATTCGTACTTAAGAAATGACGAAAAAAAGGCATAGTATATGTGAACAAAAATTTTATAGATGGTGATAATTACATATAGTGTTGGATGAAGAAGGATGATATTTTCTTTTGCCACTATTCATAGTATTTTAGTAGGAGATAAAGTTATAGTTTTATATAATATAAATTTATGTTAAATATATATAAATTTATATAAGTTAAATATATTTTGATTTTGTGGCATTGAATCATACAATACTTGCAACAAAAATGGTTATGCCGCAGCTATTAGAAACAATAGAAGGTAGCTTTCTTATTCGTGTAAACTATTAATTCAGCACTGAACAATGGAAGGCTATGTATTTTGTTTTTGTTAAATATTTTTTTCTTCTATTATATTAAGATCGATCATTTCTATTGTTTAAACTATTTAATTCAGTAATTTATTTTTGATGTTATATTTTATAAATACAGATTTTTTGTCACCGAATATAAAATAAAATGACTATTTTTAATGTACTACAAATATTAATTTTGTCTCGAAGACAAAATAATAAAATGATTAAAAGTGTTTTAAATTTTTAAAATAACTCATTGTAATGTATTTGGAATTATTAGTGATAGATATAAAAATAATAATCACTAACTTGTCATTTTCTATTCTTATGTAATTCAAAAGTATTATTTAAAATAATGTTATTAATAATACATTAAATATATTTTGTTACTAATCTTTGTTCATAAAAATAAAACATTTTTTTAACAAATTTTTTTTGTCACAAAGTTTTGTTACGAAATGTGATGTTCACAAAAATTTTGTGATGATATGACTCGTTCTCAAATTGTGGCATCCTACGTTTCGTCAGAGAACCTTGTATTCTTTCAAAACATAATTAAGGAAGTATTTTACAAAAATAAATTTAAATTATTAAAAATATATTTAATCATCTGAATTCAGAATACAATATTACCTAATGGAACTACTGCATCTAAAAATATTTTAATTGTATTAATTTATATATTTTTTATTATCTTATTATTTTACTCAATAATTTTCATTTTCAACGTTATGCTAATTATAACTAATGTTAAAGAAAAAAAAACTAAAATGTATGAATTTAATATTCACAAAAAAATTGCAAAAGCATACATCACTAAATAGAACTTTTGTAGAAATTTGAAATATATTTAAATTTTGAAATTTATGGTACATATTATTTAATATTTATAGAACTTAAATATGACCATACATTTATATAAATTATACTACTTTTCTCACTTCTATTTCGAAATCATAATGTTAGTTCATTAGCTTACTATCAAGGTTTTATGTGATGTAAACATAAACAATATAATGATATTGTCTACCAATAAAATAAAAATAAAAGTTCAAATAATCGACTTTTACTTTATTTAAAATTATTTTATAAACTATATATGTTGCAGTTATATTGATAAAGTTTGAATAACATACTATATATTGGCAATGTTCAAATTTGTATAAAGTAAAATAATTGTATATCTTCATTTAATCATAAACTATTATACATGATATATTTTTTTAATGCTACTTTAAAGATGTCAACAATAAGTTCTTATTAGATTTGTAATGTTCTGATCATTCGAAGGTGTTTCATTTCTTGATAATTACGTTTTCCTAAAATATTTTTTACACAATATATATTTGGTTCTAGTGGGAATCTCTCCAAATCAAATAAAAAAAAAGTGTAAAAATAAATCAAAGACAAAAAAAAGTTGTTCAAGTTTGACATTCATTGAAATAAATCTAATTGAAAGTATAAGCTTACTTATTTTGAAAAGTTATAAGTGGAAAGAAATAATACGAGAAGGTGATAAAATTGAATATTTTTAAAATTTTTACAAAGTTTTAATGTAGGATTAGACTTCTTTGTTTGATGAAGTGTCAATTGTCCCCTGACATAGATTAAGTGAATTAAATCAAAATTGAATTACGTTGATTTAACTATTACATTAGAAAAGTTACATTCTAACAATTAATTTATGTTGTATGAAGTGAAACAATTTCTCTTAAAAAAATTTATATAAAATATATTCATCAGGTCATCCAGTGTTCATTAAATGTGAAAGATAATCAATTGTAATGTTAAACATTTTCAAATATTAAAAGTTTCATATACTATGTGATCAAATATGGTTAATTAGCTTTTGGTAGTTTCCAAAATGGTTAATCAATTTTTGGAAAGTTTTAAATCATTTCATAAAGTTTTGAATGTTTTGTTTTTATATAATATATACAAACAACACAAGAAAAGAATAATCAGAAAAATTTGTGCAATTGTTTTCTCACTCATGCAAGTGCAAACAGGAAACTATATAGTATCCTGAAGAAAATTTGTTGACTTAGTATAGAGGATAAATAATTCTTTAGAAAAGTGGCATATATTACACGCTTTGAAGTCATCATTATTCTATTATATTAACAATCTAAAGAAATATTTTGCATGATGGCTTCAATCAAGGACATGACTGCTAACACTGCAAATTGGATTGTTTTGATGGGAGACACTTCTTGAGATGGTAAAAATGAGTTCATTTTCTATTGAATTCGCTTCATTTGGTGTACATTATTAACACACCAAGGTCAGATGAATATGAAGATAAAACCATTGATAAACTAAGGAGGGGCAGAAGTGGGAAATTGATGACTACACATGCAGGGGGCATATTCTGAATGCAATGAATGACTCACTGTTTGACTTATATTACAATGTGAAGTCGGCCAATGAGTTATAGGAAAAATGGAGATGATGTACATGAAAAAAGATACAACCAGTAAGAAATTTCTTGTCTCAAATTTCAATATTTTTTAAAATGGTTGATGAAAGGCTTGTGATGGAACAATTTTGTGAATTGGAAATGATCCTTAGTCATTCTATTATGGATTGAGACAAAGTTGTGTCAGAGAATTAATAACCAATGGAGTTATTACAATTGACTTTGTGAAATCTGGTCAAAATTCGGTAGATCCTTTCACTAAAGGATTACCAAGAGACTTGGTGAATAAAAAAACAACGGGAATGAGCCTCAAGCCCATGACTGAAAATCATCAATGATGGAAGTTCAACTCAATGTTTGACATTATGCTAAGTCTTGAGTTCAATGTAGTTAAAGTACGTCATCAGAATGATTTTAAGTACTACAATTAATTGTCATCCCAAGGTTCATAGTGTTCTGTATCCGCTTGTCAAATGAGGAGGTTGAGTTAATCTCTTAATGGTTTTCTAAAGGTAATGAAATTGCAGGGATGCTAGAATGAAGACCACCTATGTGAATGTGAAGTGTGGCCGCTTCATAGACTTAAAGGGCTTGACTCCGAAAACATTCATAAAAGATACGAGACAAAACGGTCGTGTTGAATGTGTCAGATATTTTAAAGCGAGTTTTTGATGCTTGTTGTATGCGTGAATTGTTTATGCTACATATCATATAGAATTTTGGTTCAAAGCCTTTCTACCATGTAATTCTGATAATGTAATGAACTTTTCACAATTTAATTGTTCAAATCGTAAGATACCATTATTTATGCATATAATGTTGAAGTTGTTCTTAAATCATTGATATGTACTTAACATGTTGAAAATGATGTTAAAAGTTCCATAAATCATGTCATCAAATATGGTTAATTAGTTTTTGGTGGTTTCCAAAACGGTTAACCAGTTTTTGGAAAGTTTTGAATCCTTTGTTAAAGTTTTCAATGTTTTTCTTTTATATAATATATATGAACAACATAAGAAAAGAATAATAAAAAAAAAAACTTGTGCAACTGTTTTCACTCCTGCAAATGCAAATAGGAAATTTCATCGTATACTAAAGAAAATTTGCTAACTCATGCAGTGTAAAGGGCAACTATTTCTTTTGGAAAGTGACATATGTTACGTTCTTTGATGTCATCATTATCTTATTGGAATAACAATCTAAAGAAATATTTTGTGTGATGACTTCAATCAAGGATATAGTTGTTAACATTGTCAAATTTGATCGTTTTGATGAAAGACACTTCTTAAGATAGCATAAATGAGTTCATTTTCAACTGACCTTGCATCATTTGGTGTACGTTATTAACACACCAAGGCCAGATGAATTTGAAGATGAAACCATTGATCAACTAAGGAGGAGGCAGAAGTGGGAAACTGATGACTACACATGCAGGAGGAGTATTCTAATGCAATGAATGACTCACTGTTTGACTCATACTACAATATGAAGTCTGCCAATGAGTTATAGGAAAAATTGGAGATGACGCAAATGAAAGAAGATACAACCACTAAGAAATTTCTTGTCTCAAATTTCAATATTTTTTAAAATGGTTGATGAAATGCATGTGATGGAATAATTTTGTGAACTAGAAAAGATCCTTAATCAATCTTTTATGGATTGAGACACAGTTGTGTAAAAAAATTAATAACCAAAGGAGTTATTACAATTGACTATGTGAAATTATGCATGTGTGCCTCTTTTTATAGTTGTGTGTAACAAGTCCATCAATGATAGAATTCCAACAAAACATGTTTTTGTTCTGCAGTTGATAGAACATCGACCTATTTATGCTATCACATTTTGCATACATGTCAATCAATGAGGACCCACTATACACATCTAGATCAAATTCATGCAGCATCAGATAAAGGTGCACCTCCTTTCCTAAGTCAAAAGCTCTCATATGAGCACAGGCTGAGATGACAGTGCTCATGGTCACTTCATCAGGAATCATTCCTTTCTCGATCATATCACAAAAAAGTCTTACCACATCCATATATCTTTTGTTCCCGAAATAGTAATTCATCATGGTTGTCCATGAAAAAATATCTTGGATGTTTACAATGATAAACCAAGTAGTAGATTCGAAGGTAAACAACATTAATACAATGATAATCTAGGATTAATGTTTATCAATTACAATTATATACAAATTAAATAAGCCATTATAGAAGGATAAATAGTTTCACATCAAATGCTTAAATCTTAGTTTGGTATTTGTTCTGCCAAGTAAATGTAGAAATGTCCCATAGCTCCAGTACGGAACTTGTTTTCATATCTTGACTCCAATGTTAGAATTTCACCATCTTTAATCTTGATAGAACCAGGTTTTGGATAACAAACTGACATTCCAACCAGGTAACCTTTTTCATTTCCTGTTTCTTTTCCTGTTCCATATTTTGGAGTTAAAGTGCATAAAACCCTTCCATCCTAAGTTAGACAAAACCATAAATATAGAGAAGATGCATTAGAATAGTTCGTCTCTTACAAAGTTATAAAATTTACCAACAAAATGTATTACTAATGAATATATGAATCTTATAAAATTTACTTGTCCATATAGAGTGGAATTTACAACGCCGGTGTGCATATGAGCAGTTCCATATATAAGATAACCACCTTTTGTCATTGGGATATTTGCTTTCTTAACATGAGGGGAGTCACTGTCATGATTTCTTGGAATAGTATATTCTACCTATAACCAAATTGAGAAATTTATGTTGGTCACTTGTCCATGAAAAAAAAGTAATTAATAGCCAAATATATATTTTTTTTAATATAAGTGAGTTTCAAAAGTTTGCATATCATTTGTAAAGTATAGTATATATTAAATAAATAATCTACCTGACAATCATGAATTGGTGTAGAACCATTTGATCTTACTCGATCAGTTGAATCAAGTATATAGAACTTAAGAGGGACTTGGTGTTCATCCCAATCAACCCACCTTATTTTGTATCTTAGGGCAAGCTTTCTCGTTGGCCTATGGAATCCATTTCTTAATTTGCATTGTAAGTTATCTTGACAACAAAACATTCCTCCTTTATAATTTTTAGACAACAATTGACCATGAACACCCATTGTGACATTGTAAAAGTTCTTTGGGAGATTTAGAAGCTTACACCTACACTCTAAACAAGCTTTTCTATTTTGTGTGCCACGTGTATCAATAACCATGAGGCTAAATAACCATTTTTCTTTAAACCCGTGTTTTATTTTTGTAGGATTACCTAATTCAACTACAAAAGGATCTGGAAGATTTGAGGATGTTTGTCATGATTCTCCTCCCAAGCCCCAATAATGTGGAAGCACAAAGCTTTGACAAATACCATCATTTCTTTCGAATTCGATACCGTTGTGAATGTCGTGAGATTGTTTAATGTAATTCGACATGGTAATATTTTCAACATATTTAACTGCAAACCAATGATGAAGGTAAGTTTCATACAGAGGTACAGAATTACCATCTTCATCAACTACTTCAGCATCAAAACTCTTGACCCCAATGTGACCCTTTGGAAAGTCAATATCCAATAATGTTTTCATTGCAATTTTTCCCGGTTTCACTTCAAATTTTTCAGACAAAAAGGTAGCTGACTTGATGTAATTATCTTCGTTTGACTCTAAAACAATTGAGTGTGTTATGCTAGGGAGCAACATCATTATTGATAATAAATTTATTACTACTTTGGAAAGGGTCTTCATATTAACCTACATATATTAGCCATGAAAATATGTATCCAAGGTTATTCATTTGATAATCTTGTAGATAATTTAAACAAATGTGGTAAAAACAGGTGAATTAAATAAGATTGAAATGAAAGAGTAAAATAATAAAACATTGGTAACAAAAGTTGCATACCATATAAGAAAAAGATAACGAACTAATCGTGGTCATGATTTTATCTTAGCTGAAGATGTATGAAATTTTAATATGATAAATGCATGTGTTTCTGAAATTAGTTGCTAGTTTTATATATAAAGGATGACTCAATAATGGTATATCTGGTGTAACTAAATTTTGAATCCACTTTAGTTGGATCTGAAAGATGTTTTCAAGTTATTTTAAATCTACATTAGTATTTGTTGAGTTTGTTTTACAGGTTTACATAACTATTCAAAAACTTTTGTAGCTATTTATAGGTGTAAAAACAACTTGATTAACAATTTGTTTGAATAAACATTATATGATTTAATCTTTATTGGCTTTTTTTTCTTAAATAACAATATTTATACATTGTATGCAACTTAAATAATGTTTAATAGATGAAAATGAAAAATGACAATTATATAAATGTAAAATAATAAGAATATTGCAAAAGAAAAATAGCATAATTAAATTGAAAAAAAAAAAGATAAAAAAAGTGAAAGTTTGAAATAGTAAAATATAATAAAAAGAAATGAATTTAAAAAATATAAAATTATATTTTCTAATAAAAATTTGATGAAAAACCATCTACTCACAAGCTAAAAAGATCGAAGAGGGGACTTTAAAGAAGAACCTAAGAACCTACTTGTTTAGAGAGAATTTTTTTTTTCTTTTAATTATTGTAAATATTTGTGCAGATGTAAATTTTTTAAGTTGTTTTTGACTTGTGCACTCGTAAATAGTTTTGGATTTCAATTTTAATCAACTTTGAACATTCATTTGGAACACGAAAAATATGCAAGAATACGTGAATTGATATTCGAATTAAAGTTCCATATCAGTTAGAAGAGAACTTAAAAAAAAAAGAAAAAAAAAAAAAAAACCAAAACTTTTGGTTACTGAACTCTACTAAGTGTAGTCCAACATCAAATTTAATCTTGCATCATCTGAGCAAAAGTGCAAAAGAAAAAAGAAAAATTCATTATAACTTTCCTTAATTCTTATAAAAATTACTTTTGAATTGGATACATATGAATTACTTCTTAAAAACACTTTCTTGTTCTTCAAAACAAAATTCACCTTTAAATTTCTTCTTCAATGAACCGTAAAAATTTCTCAAAAAATTTAGTCAAAAGTTTCCCAATAGTTTTGCTACGAGAAAATTGATTAGTTTTAAAAAGTTCAAAACTGAAAACAGATTTCAATTATTGTTATTTGAAATATTTTTAAAGTTTAATATATATATTGATATGTAATACTTGAAAATAAAAAATAATAATAATTATAATGTTTATTTTTTTATAGTTCAATAAAAAAATTTAAAATATCTCATTTTTTTTATACTTTATGAATCAATCTTTTTTTTCTCTTTAGTACCCACTTTTTCCATTGCTCTCACAATTTTTTATTTTTGTTTGTCTCACATTCTCACCCTCTCGGCTATTTAGCACAACCTCACCCACTCACTCTGTACACATGCCACTTTTTTGGCAATTTCTTCCTGCACCCGTATATTTGCTTCGTGCACCTTATCACTTTTTCAAAGTCACTATTATCTTTGGCATATTATTAAAAGGAAAGAGGTGGTACCGTGGGTGAGTGTTCCGAGTTCAGTGGCGGCATGGCATATGGTGGTTTGGCCCAGATTTCTCCGGGTAGTGATGGTGTGGGTGAGTGAAGATGAGTGCTTTTTATTGATTTTGTGTATATGGGTGCATATTTCGTTTAACTTGTTTGAGGAAATCCAAAAAGGTTGGAAGTATGAGAAATGGTGTTCAGAAAAAAGTTTTAAGAAGTCAAATTTGGCTTCTGAAAAAAAATTTCCGAAATACAAATTTGGTTTCCGAAATATATTTTCTAAAATATGTTTTTGGAAAAAAAAAATTCAGAAGTCAATTCTACATACTGGAAAACTTTTTCCGGAAGCTAAGTTTACGTTCTGAAAAATATTTTCTGAAACTTCTTTCTGCGTCTCCGAAATTCATTTTAAAAAACTAAATCTGAAAGTTATTTTTACACTCCAATACTTATTAAGAAGTACCAATTTCGAAAGTCATTTTTATATTCCAATAATAATTTTAATATTTTAAAAATATAATAAAGGAAATGAAGTAAATGAAGGGATGCAATTGCTCACTTTTCTTTCACTCACATACATAAAAACGATCAACATTTTGTATATGTGGTACGATCACTCTTGTTTAGGGTTGATTTAGTCTTCTTTTAATCTTTACACTCCACCCATAGAAGAATAGAAGGTAGTAGTTTTAACCTAATAATTGATAATAAAGAAAAAGAAAAGGTAATGCCTCAAAATCAAAAGAGAAGGACGACATAAAAGATAAGAAGAGAAAAAGATCAAAAATAGATTCAGTGAAAGAAAATCAATAAAATAACATAAATATTTTTAAAAGAGAGGAGAGAAAGATCAAAAATAGATCTAGTGAAAGAAAACCAATAAAGTAACAGAGATATTTTTTTTTTACTTTGATGTTGACTGTAACCCCACTCTTCTTAAAGATAAGTACAAAAAAAAAAAAAAATCCATTTTTTCACTTTTTCTCTTTCTCTATCCTACCTTTCAATCTGCATAGTTCTCTCTTTCTACTCTATTGATTTTCATTCTTCATATTTTATTTATTTCAGATTTTGATCAAGTCCTACAGTAGTTGAGGATCTTTGATCATTTTAAACCTATCAGAATCTCAAACAGAATCCCTAGAGTTGGACTGGGGTTATTGCCTGATCAGAGGAATTGGTAGGAGATCGTTGTCTGAGGTAAGGGGAGCTAGCAACTTATTTTTATACTAATTAGTTACTTTTAAATAAACCTATAGGACAAGAGATTTGAATATGTGATTATCAGTGCTCAAGTCTTTCTTGTAGGTCTGACTGGTCTTTGAACACTGAATGAATTTGATTGTTTATTTTGACTTAGTGTGATTAACTTAACTGTGTTTTGAGTAATTAAGTATTGTTTTGATGATGGAAAGATACTTGCATAATATGATTTGTGGATTGAATGAGTATTGATGTGAATGATGAAATGATGAAATTAATATCATACATTTGGGATAATATATGAGATGTGCTTGTTCGTGTACATTAAGTATAGCACGCCTATGTTTAACAGAGATCCTCAAGCTTCACTGATGACCTAAGTCACATAGACTAAGATATCAGGTGGTGAGAAGTTGTGAGGCAGTTCATACACACCGGGACCGCTGGTGAGACTCGGTATTGGATGTTTGATCTTACTCTAATCCTTTCTCTTATATTCGAATGACAGTCTAAGTCTTAGGTATTGGATTAGTCTTTTCTCTTAGATTCGCTAGTAATCTAAGTATTGGGTATTGGATAAATCCTTTCTCTTAGATTTGCTGAATCTAAGTCTTGGGTATTGGATTAGATGTTAGTCTCTGGTAGGGGCATACTTAATGGGTCTTCCGGAAGACAATAGGTCTATGTGTGACCTATATGTATTGATGTGGTCCATGTGAGACCTTTATGAATTATGTTTGACATGAGTACTTGAAATGAAAAAGGAAAACTTGTAGTGAAACTTGATATTCTAGACTTTAAACAAATTCTAATGACTGAGATACTCTGTTCTATTTGCATGTATTTATTACGTTATAAACTTTCAAGTTTACTAGCTTACCCTTGCTTTTCATGTTGTTGTATGAACTGTGATGATTGTACTATGTACACGAGCAAGTGCAGATGCAGGTCTTGGAGCACCTTAAAGATGATATGTATTTTAAACTGTTCCTTTTGTCTTGTATATATGTTTTGATGTAGTTAAAGACTTTATGACCTTGGAATGGTCACTTGTATATATGTCTTGTATATACTTTTTGTCATGTAGATAGTCGTAGATAAGCTTGATGTACCTGAATACCTTATGTAGTACTTTGAACCTTAAATGGATGGTAATACTTAGCAAAAAAAGTTAGTTTAATTGAGAATATTTTTAGATAGTCTCGCTCAAGCAGAAGAATCTCGCTCAAACGACTTTTGCAAAAAAGTTCACTCTGCAAGTCTTGCCCGAGCGAGATGAAGCTAACCTGAGCGAGACCTTCGTAAACAAAATAAGATGCTCTCTAAAGTGTTTTCGCCCAAGCGAGAGTATTTTCGCTCAAGCAAAAATTAGGAGTGCTCTTTGGACTGTTTTCGCTCAAGCGACTTCTTTCTAGTTCGGGTGAGGTGGATTTTCGCCCAACCTAAAAAAAGAATTGTTTTGTTCTTCTTTTCTTTTCTTCTTCTTTCCTTCTTTTATTTATCTTTTATATATTAAATATTTTATGATTTGGAATATATATTTTGTTTATTTATAAGAGTTTGATTACAAATACTATACACAGATTTATATATAAACATATTTAAATTCAATAACTAAAATATCATTGAATTTTAAATATTTAAAATAAATAAAAAAATAAAATAAAGTATTTTTAGTAGAAAGAGATAACTTTCTATTTTTAAAATTGATCTCTGTTTGTTATTTTTATTTTAAACTTTTACCTTTTTTTCTTATTTTTTAAAGTTAATTATATATTTTTTTAATATTTTTTATTATTACCTAAACGAAATTCAATGTTGAGAATATTGTATGACGGTAAGTTTTAACGTAACTACCGTTTAAAAGATGAAAAATTACAAATATCAGGTATATAAATGTAATAAAAAAAGCTTATTCAAATAAATATTTAGTTTAAATTTACGTTAAACTATAGTAAATTTTGAAGAAAAAGATTTAAGAAAGAAAAACAATTATAATTTTAATAACATTAATAAATGAAATTAATTAATTGGCACTTAAGAAATGACGACAAAAAGGCATAGCATATTTGAACAATTTTATACATGGTGATAACTACATATAGTGTTGGATGAAGATGGATGATATTTTCTTTTGCCACTATTCATAGTATTTTAGTAGGAGATAAAGTTATATTTTTATATAATATAAATTTATGTTAAATATATCTAAATTTATATAAGTTAAATGTATTTTGATTTCGTGGTAGGACAATATTTGCAACAAAAATGTTTATGCCGCAGCTATTAGAAACAATAGAAGGTAGCTTTGTTATTGAAGTAAAATATTAATTCAACACTGAATAATGGAAGGCTGTGTATTTTGTTTTTGTAAATTATTTTTCATTCTATTATATTATGATCGTTCATTTTTATTGTTTTAACTATTTAATTCAGTGATGTATTTTTTATGTTATATTTTATAAATACAGATTTTTTTTGTCACCCAAGATAAAATAAAATAACTATTTTTTAATATACTACAAATAGTGATTTTGTCTAGAAGACAAAATAATAAAATGATTGGAAATGTTTTAAATTTGTAAAACTACCCATTATAATATATTTGAAATTATTACTGATTGATATGAAAGTAATAATCACTAACTTGCCTTTTTCTATTCTTATGTAATTCAAAAGTAATTTTAACAATAATAGATTAAATATTGTTACTAATCTTTGTTCACAAAAATAAAACATTTTTTTGACAAAAAATTTTTTCTCACAAAAGGTTTTGTTACGAAATGTGATGTTCACAAAAAATTTGTAAAGATATGACTCGTTTTCAAATTGTGACATCCTACGTTTCATCACAAAACCTTATATTCTTTTAAAACATAATTAAGGAAGTATTTTACAAAAATAAATTTAAATTATTAAAAATATATTTAATCATCTGAATTCAGAATACACTATTACCTAATGGAACTACTACATCTAAAAATATTTTAATTGTATTGATTTATATATTTTTTATTATCTTATTATTTTACTCAATAATTTTCATTTTTAACGTTATGCTAATTATAACTAATGTTAAAGAAAAAAAATTGCAAAAGCATACATAACTAAATAGAACTTTTGTAGAAATTTGAAATATATTTAAATTTTGAAATTTATGGTACATATTATTTAATATTTATAATACTTAAATATGACCATACATACATTATATAAATTATACTACTTTTCTCACTTCTATTTCGAAATCATAATGTTAGTTCATTAGCTTTCTATAAAGGTTTTATGTAATGTAAACATAAACAATATAATGATATTGTCTACCAATAAAATAAAAGTTCAAATAATCGACTTTTACTTTATTTAAAATTATTTTATAAACTATATATGTTGCAGTTATATTGATAAAGTTTGAATAACATACTATATATTGGCAATGTTAAAATTTGTATAAAGTAAAATAATTGTATATCTTCATTTAATCATAAAATATTATACATGATATATTTTTTTAATGTTACTTTAAAGATGTCAACAATAAGTTCTTATTAGATTTGTAATGTTCTGATCATTCGAAGGTGTTTCATTTCTTGATAATTACGTTTTCCTAAAATATATTTTACACGATATATATTTGGTTCTAGTGGGAATCTCTCCAAATCAAATAAAAAAAAAGTGTAAAAATAAATCAGACTTCTTGGAAAAAAAAATGTTAAAGTTTGACAATTCATTTATTAAAATAAATCAAATTGAAAGTATAAGCTTAACTTGTTTTGAAAAGTTATAAGATAAAAAAAATAACATGAGAAGTGAATAAAATTGATATTTTTTAAATTTTCATAAAGTTTTAATATTGAATTAAACTTTTTTATTTAATATAACACTAATATTTCCTTGATAATTAAGTGAATTAAATTATAATCATTTGACTATTACACTTTTAAGTATAAAGAACTGAACTCTAATCATTAATTTATGTGGTTTGAGGTGAAACAGTTTCTCTTAAACAAATTTGATATGAAAGAAATGATAAATCATCTTCATTAAATGTGACTCTCATTGTGAATGATAATTAATTGGAATTGAGTTAGTATATGAAAAATAACTTTAAACAGGAAGACATGAAAAGTTTTTCATATGCTTCAACTTTTGAAAGACTTATATAAGTTCAGGTTTTCACTGTTAACCATTAAAAACTTTTAAAGAACTAATGATGGATCAAACAATTATATGTTTATGTATAGATGAAATGGTGATTTGTAGATTATATACTACTTTTTGTAAGTTGCACTGAAACTAGAAAACCAACATTTAGGTACATTTTTACGTTAGTATCTTGGTCAAATAAAAATACAACTAGACTACTACTTCCATTTTAAAAAATGAGTTCCTTATTTTAAGACTAACTTAAGTATTATTAAAAAAAAATCGTATCTAAATTTAGAATTTATAACTTTTATTTCATAGTTATTAAAGTATTTATAACAACTCTAGCTCATATATATATATATATATATATATATATATGAAAGAAGTAAACTCATTCACATTAGATAGTAATTACAAAGAATATATTAATGATAAAGGAAAGTGGTAATTAAACATATTATTAAGTTGATGATAATTAATCCTTTAACTAAATGTATATTACTAAAGAAATTTTAAGAATTATGCTGCACAAATAAACTTAATTCCATGATGAGGCATTCTTTAAGGAGATGTAGCAAAACTTGTTTTCAGTTTGATCTTCTTTCATATAATTTGTGCATGTATATATAATATTGTTGTGAGAAATATCATCATGATATCAATGAAATTTTTCAATGAATAAACATGAAATTTTATAGTATCTATATAGTTTGTTCAAAAAAAATTCTCTATATACTTTTAATGTTGGAGAAACCTGTAATTAGGCAAATTGTGGTCTTCTTAACACCCATGTTTTGATATTTTCTTGGGATATTTTTCACTAGTCATTGACATTGTCATTCAATTTTGGACCAACCAAGCACTAGGCTTAATGTTGAATCCACGTTTCAAGTTCAAATGGTAGGTCCCCTTAGACACTTCACTGCCAGCCACACATATATACTGCACGTTGGAGTTTTAGCATTTTTTGGTACTTTGTAGTCAACCCATAGTATTTTCATCAACAATTAAATAAGTATAATGTTTTGGTATTGCTATTATTTAATATATAATTTCAATATACAATTTATGTTTTAGAGTATAGTTTTACTTGAATTTTCCTTTTGGAAAGAATACCTTTTAGATATTCAAATAATTTATTTGTTTCTAAAATTTTACACTTTTATCACAGAAGAAATAAAACATAAGTTTATGGACCTTTAAACTATTGTTTATAAAATTAATAAAATAATTCAAAAAATTGATAAAGTGACTATTTTCACAAATTTTTAATTATTAATAATGTTTAAATGTACAGAGTTCACAAAATAATTTTACATGTTACTTTTTACTTCAAAAAATATGCATGGTACTAGCCTATACTTAATAATATAAAAAAATTACAGATAATTTTTAAATTGTTATTCATATTGTAACAAAATAAATATTTGATGAGATGGATCACTATGATCCATATTAGTTTTGTCTTAACACTAAGTTACTAAATAAAAAATTGGTCTCATTATCTGTTTAAAAGACTACAACTTGTGAAAAATAACTTCAAAATTTTCAGAGATGTCAAAAAACCTCATTAAGATTATTAAAGAAAAAGTTAAATTCACTTTCTCAAGCTCCTTAACCTATTATGGTAGACTAAAATTTATTGAATAAGACAAGGGTATAAACTATTATGGGTTTGACCTTGTGAAGAATTCCATGTGCATGTTCTTTTCAAAAGACAAAGTATGGAAGTAGATACAAAAGGTGTACTATGTGAATTAGAACCAAAACCACCCTCCCAAATAGAAATTTTGTGTAATGTGAATGAATCATTTTGAGAAAAGCAAACTATGATATCTATACATGAAAACATTTGCTTTGACTTGACCCTCGCATAGGTCTTCTTGAATCTAGCATATCCATGTGTTCTGTCCAAGAATCTAGAAACCATGAATCTTAATTTCTTCAGACAAAAGCATTGGAACATTGGAAAGGATAAGGTAGGAAGGTCAGTAGTTACTGTATTTATTTAATTCTAGATTAAAAGATAGTGCAAAAGTTACTTTTTTTTTTCTTGTTGAATCAATCTTCCATGAACAAAATTCAAAGTTCAGTCAACCTTCTGCAAAAAAGAGGGATTAGAGTGCAAGAATTAAAGAGGGAACTTTTTCTTTGTCAGCCATGAATTGAGAGACAATGATATCCAAATCAGACCAACTTGCATGCCTGTGGTTTAAAAGGTATGTTCAGAACAAAAAAATCAAAACCAAATTAATGATGGAAGCATGTCATTGGTTCCTTTTGTGAACACATTTTCAGTAGAGCCACAGAATTAGAAGGTTTCCCATTATCCTGGTCATTTGGGTGAAAACCCTATACTTTCTTCATGTGAGGAAATAAATTTCAAGTTGAAGGAAAAGACAAATTATTCTTGTAAACTTTGCTGACAAAGATATACACTGTGAACAGTTAATTGAATTTTCACTATTTTGAATTGAGTTAGATGAATTCCTTTAAGGTGGTAAAAATCAATCTCAAATCATTAATTTTTTCTATTCAGAGAGCTTGAATCCAAACTTCTTTAAAAAAGATCAAACCTTTTTCAACCAGGTAATGAAAGTTTCAAAAGGGTTTCGACCTTGTGATTTCAAATTTCATGTAAATTAAACCAACTTGCATGCATATGTTTTAAGATGTGATGTTGGAAAATATAAGAACCAAATTTATAATGCAAGCCTATGTAGTCCTTCAAACATGGCAAAGTGCATGAGAAAAGTGACTTTAACATAAATTGTAGCCCTTCAAACATGCCAATGAAATGCTATTTGTAGATCATCACACCACAAACATTTTAGCATAAAAAGTCAAGAGTCCTAGATGCAGTATGTGTGGCCCTGAAGCACTAAGGTGGCCAAACCATTCAACATGACATGTGGACTCACTTTATGCATATATAATGCCATATGGTTGGTCATAACCTTTGACAATACATCAAAAAAAAATCTCAACCAAGAAAACATAAATAAACTATATAAGAACATGGAAAAAAAATCCTTTTGAATAAACTAAATAAGAAGATCCAATTTTGCTTTCCAAAGAAACTAAATTCATAAATTAACACTCATGTCCTGCCAAGAACACTGAAATTCTCTCTCAGTAACACAAAAAAAAAAACACTAGCACAGTTTGTTATCATTTCATGTTTCATCCTAACATGAAAGATCAAAAGTTGTGGGGTAACAATTAACAATGTCACATTTACTAGTTTCTTCTTAGAACAGATAAAGAAACATCTTTTTGGATAAATTAAATACAAAGACAAAACTTTTTGGCACATAAATTAAACTCACAGATTAACAATTACTGAGTCCTTCCAAGAAGACTAAATTCTCACTCAGCAACTCAAAATGAACTCATCTCACATAACAGAAAAGAAAAAAATATCCAACCCAGTTCCTTAGAAACAATCCATGTCTCATCATTGAAAAGCATCATCATTGAAATAACTATCCACATCCCATTTGCATGATTCAAGATCCTCATCCAACGAAACATCAACATCAGAAAACATAGTAGGAAGAGGTTGATCACAAAGGGCATGATCAGAAAACAAGAAGCTATCAACTTCATCGTTCAACCCATCAAACACTTCTTCCTTGAAGGTTTCTTCCAAGGATAAAGGTTCCATCCAAGGCTGAAACAAGAGAACCGAAGTGGGTGATTCACATGCACCACAACTCCTCCGTTTAGCAACACTTTCACAGTCTTTTTGGGGCGGTTTGATGAAGTTCGTAACAGCATCAGCACCTCTGAAGCTTATAGCAGCTCTATCGTAAACCCTAGCAGCTTCTTCTGCAGTGTCGAAGGTTCCAAGCCACACTCGCTTTTGCCGGAAAGGGTCTCTTATCTCGGCGGCCCACCGTCCCCACGGCCGCTGCCGCACGCCGCGAAACTTGTGCTCTTTGATTTGTCTTTCTGGGTGGTGTTGTTGTTCCACACTTTCCTCGTATTTGGTTTCACAAGAACAACCATTGTCGTTGTTTTGTTCTTTTGTTTTGTTTGCATGCACAATTCTTATCTCATAAACCACTTTCTTAACTCTCTTAAGTTTAAGAAGCCTCTTTTTTTCTTCATCTTCTTCTTCGCTAGAGGAGTCTGTGGCGTTGTGATCCGTTGCAGAAATGCGAATAACTTTGGGGCAGAAGAGTTTGGATTTCACGAACTTGGTGGTGATGGTTTTCTGCTCATGTTCCATGGCAACAACAAAGACAAAAGTATTTGGTTTGGAATGTTCTATGTTGAGAATGTTTTGGAAGAGAATCTTTGTTTTATAGCATGCTATGTTTCTAGTCCACTTTGTTTTCTTTTGTTTAAATTTTCAATGCATTGAATATTAAGAAATATTATTGAATTAATTAATTCTCAGATATTTTTTATGTTAACTTTAGAAAGAATTTTATATTTTTAAGTCTATTTGTTTATTTTATTTAATATATAAAAAACAAAATTACCTCTTTTATTAATTATAATTAAATTATGAGTTCTTGGAATGCAAGTAAGAGCGTGTTTCCTTGGTCAGCAAGAACTCTCGTTACTTGTGTGTCATTATCAGTTACTTTGAACGACTACTTTTTAAATTAAAAAAATTAATGATTTTAAAGTAAATAGAACGTGGTAATGTTTCATGAAATAGATATTATATATATATATATATATATATATATATATATATATATATATATATATATATTTTAACATATT
>Ga0099824_1004116_pt1 | contig 21057 bp, 10 predicted proteins | sample SiratrowhiteBW_FD_76837 | JGI IMG/M metagenome (GOLD analysis project Ga0099824, IMG submission 76837) | Root nodule microbial communities of legume samples collected from California, USA - Siratro white BW | ecosystem: Host-associated > Plants > Roots > Nodule | place: USA: California... | reverse complement strand
ATTATTTATTAAAATAAAAATATAAAAAATTTAAAAAAATTAATAAAAAAATTTTAAAAAATTTTTTATTAAAAAAAAAAAAAAAAATTTAAAAAAAAAAAAAAAAAAAAAAAAAAAGAAAGTGTACAATGCAAATATTTTATCGATCTACATACGCACGGTTAAGGTGCTTCCGCATCCAATTATGACTCTAACTATTTTCTAGGTGAATTACTCTCCACATTTAATTGGATCTTATTAAAATAATATTTATAATGCTGGAGGTAGTATTGGGCATGCTTCTGATGGTGGCATTTAGGGGATCATATGAATGATTTATGGTATGTTTTGCATTTTATGTTTGCTACTTATTGCATGTTGAACAGGAGGCCGTGATGATTTCTTTGGATCATACTTTCAATAAGTATAGGTTAAATTAATATAGGGCTAGAATGTGATTCAAAATTAGTATTTCAAGCTTTTAAGAATCATGGGATTGTTGCATGAGAGTTGCAAAGTATATAAAGGATGTATGTCTCTATATTATTACATGTATACGATTTAGTGTTAATAATTTACTACAAACAGGACAGTGTGTGAAAGAAATGTACAATGACAGCTTAATGCAACTTTGCGCAGTGGTGTAAGAGGCAACAATAATCGTAGAGCATTGCACAATGTGGACAGGGTACATGACTAAGTGTAAGGGTTAGCAGGAATGACATCGGTGGATAGAGGTGACAATGGGATCAAGGCTGAGCACACAATGACAGACAAAATGAATTAAAATAAAGAAGAAGAAGATAAATAAGTTGCAACACAAAAAGAAGAAATGTGAATGTAAAGTCTATGTTAAAATAAAGAAAGAGTCCTTTTATGTAACCTGTTCTGACCTAATCTGAGTAGAGGTCATCCACGGTGGCGTTAGCAGCAATTGAACTGGTAATGTTGAATCGAACAGAAGTCCACTTACAGAATATTTTTCGACACTTAAGTTAGTAAAAATATAAAAAGGTGTTTAGAGAATAAGAGTATGAGTGTAATGAGATAGATCATAGATAGATCATACCTCTTGTAATAGACACTAGTCTTTAGTGGGTGATATTTGTAAGTTCTTTACTTAGTGAAATTATCTCAACTAAAGAGAGCCTAGATTTTATATACTCTTACGAGAGTAGAAAGTTCTTTATACCAAACACTTTCCTTTATTTGTAAGGTTGATATGAACCCGTCTCTTGGGATTCAAAAAACTCATTTGTTGGTAATGATGTGAACTCGTTTATTGAAATTCAAGAATCGGTCTAAGATAAGAAATTGAATTTATTGAAATTAGGTTTTTAGGTAAAAATATGTGATAGGGATAAGCAAAGTTACTTTTATGGAATAAGATAAGTCACAGACGTCAAAAGGGAATGAAAAAAAACCCTTGATAAGTCTAAGATTTAGTTCAACCAAGAATCCAGGAGATTCACTCTCACTAATTTTCAAAATGTATCATGTGTTCTTCTCAATTCTCCAAAATGTTTAAATACATATTTAAGTTATGAATTTGTCTCATTTGGAAGTAAATAAAAGAAAATTAAAATCTTTATTAGTCGTTCTCTTAGTTCTCCAAGCTCATTATATATGTAATCAACCTAGTATCTTCAATATGATTGCGACGGCTTCTTCCTGCACCTCCATATCATCTTCTTGCACCTCCATAATTTTTAAAATTCCAGCAATAGACATGATTAAATTACAAAATTATCCCTGCTACTATAAACTAAGGTTTTAAACGGAAGAGGAGCAGTGTAGTTTTGAACGGAGGTAGAAAGTGTGGCAGTGGTAGGAGGTTCCGACGGTGTTGGAGTGGCGGATTGAAGGCACTTTGGGCGGGCGTCGGTTGGAGTGGGTGGCTGAAAAACAACGAGAGTCGTCATTGAGGTATTTGATATCCAGTTTTCGGTTTTTCACGGATTGTAGAAAAAGTAAGAATTTTATATTTATGGTTTCTATAAGTCGTAGGTTTAAAATTAGCATATTAAACACTAACGGATTGTAAAAACCGTAGTTAAATCAATATTTATAAGAGCTTACGGTTTATACAACCCGTAGGTGCATAGGTGTATGACAGAAGTCTACGGATCGTAGAAACTGCATATCAAATTAAAACGTACGGTTTCTACAAACCATAAGCGTTGGATAATTTTTTTACTGTTTACGGTTTGTACAAACCATAAGCATTGGAATTTTTTGCTTACGGTTTGTACAAACCGTAAGCGTTGGAATTTTTTGCTTACGGTTTGTACAAACTGTAGAAAAGAAATTTTGAATTACTTACGTTTTCTATAAATCGTAGAACAGTTTAACAGTAAAAAAAAAAGTCAACCACAGCCGTCCTCCGCCACCAATCCACCACAACTACCTCTACAATCTAAAATTAAACTTACAATGATGCTTACCTTCCTTTCAATTGCTTGAATGAGTGCCAAAATGATGCAAGTAGAGGTTTGTGGGTTGCGGTTTGTGAAAACCGTGAATGGAGAACCATGGATGGAGAACCAACCCCAGCAACCAGTAACAAGGTGCACTCAATGTAGATCTGCAGTGGCAAAGTGAGATACGAGCATTGACAGTGGATGAGGAGGTGGAGGTGCAGTCGCCGTCGGTGGAGTTTGAATGGGGTGCAGTGGAGTTCGAATGGGGTGCAGGCAAAGTGGAGAAAGAAAGGATGTGAAGGGTGGTGAGGGTATTATGGGGTATGAAATTTTTTAAAAAGGGTTAAACAGTAAATTTGCCTAGACTATGGAGGTGCAGGAAGATGATGTGGAGGTGCAGGAAGAAGCAGTCTATGATTACCCTTCAATAGTTAGCAAATGAGTCACATTCACTACAATGCTTCTTGGGCCTTCCTAAGTCTTTCTCCAGTCATAGGCCCACCTAAATTTTAAAATGGATCTGAACTTCATTTGTCGCTTTGTAGGCTTGGTCTTTTTCAGACGAGTTCTTCCTGCACCCTAATACGTTCTTCTTGCACCCTAATAAAAAATCTTAATACCACAATTGCCCTTATATGAGAACCGGATGACACCTCTATCCGGTTGTTATTTTCAAATAAAAATGATAACCGGATGAAACTCATCCGGTTCTCATAATCCAAATCGAAAACAGATTAATTTTTTGATTTGGATTATGACAACCGGATGGGTTTCATCCGATTATCATTTTGATTTGGAAATGAGAACCGGATGACACCCCCATCCGGTTGTCATTTGAAAAAAAAATAATAACTGGATGGGGGTGCCATCCGGTTGTTAATTTTTTTTCAAATGAGAACCGGATGGCCTACTCATTCGGTTCTCATATAAAGACAATTATGGTATTAAATTTTTTTATTAGAATACAGGAAAAATGTATTAGGGTGCAGAAAGAACTCGTCACTTTTTTATCATGGATCTTATGAAGTTAGGTTTGAATGTCCACATCAAAGCTATGAGTAACAATTTTACGAAACTCGTGAAGGTCAAAAATATGTTAATATTAAAAAATACTTGTGTTTTTTTTTCTCAGTGAGAAATAAAAAAAAAAGGGAAAGTGAAGAATTGTTTCTTATAGTCATTTAAACCACAGTAGAATCCTTCAAAATTTTCTAAAAGAAAAAAAACTTTACAGAACTCACTAAAAAAATCACATTTTCCTGCCGTACAAATTTATAGATGACCAAAATTACTTATGGACGAAAATCCGTAAATAATAAAGGTATAACTAATTTACCTATACATGATTATATTATTATTATTATAATTATGACTATTATCATTATTAATAAGAATAATATAATATTAATATAATATTAATATGAATAATGTTAACACTGATAATAATAATTTTAATAAAATTTATTATAAATACCATCTAAAAAAAATCCATAAATAGCCTATTATAGTTAAAATTCGTAATTAATACCAAATTTAACTATAGATTTTATCCTAGGTAATTATCTAAAAAACTTTTTTAAGATAAAATTTATAGATAATTATCTAGAAATTTTTATCTATAATTAAAATATGTAAATAATGTTAAATTTATCTAAAAAGAATCTATAAATAATAATTCATAAATAAATCAAAATTTCTTACAATTACTTAAATTAAATTGAATAATATTATATTTACCTAGAAATAAAAATCTATAAATAATAATTCATAAATAAATCAAAATTTTTTATAATGACTTAAATTAAATTGAATGAACCAATATGCCACTGTGTTGACATCAAATGTTTTTGACAATCAGTCAATTGTTAAACTTGTTGTCCTTAGATCTTAATAAAAGTCCAAATGTGACAAATGTTCGTACACTGATTTGTATAACTATTTCCTAACTTATTGCATATCTGCATCGTGGATAGTGTTTTTTTTTTTCCTTTTTAGGAAAAAAATATATACACCACTGTTTTTTTTTTTCTCTTTTTGTTTCTCATTCTAACTATAAACGTGTTTTAATCTACGCCAATTTTTAGGCAATTATAAGTCCAATGAACAATATTGGTTTTACTTTTTTCATACTTTCAATTAAATGATTATTATTAATTGTGATGAAATATTTTTTAATATTACATAATTATAATGTGTATAGGTATTGATATTGATCATTCAAGTGTAATCTTACTCTTTATTTTTAACTAACTAACTATTAATTACATAATTTCATTTGTATATAACTAAAATTTTATGAATAAATGTAGTATCTATGAAAAAGATATTTTGATAAAGATGTTAATGGAAACACATTTGATTGAAGATTCTTTTTGCGTTGACTATTTATGTATCTTGTGTGAGTATAGATATGAAAATGATTTTAAACAAATTTCAAAATATGAAATTGCATTTAAATTTTTATTTGAATATTTGAAACTTTGGATGATGAAGAGTTGAAAAAATAATTTATATTAATATTAAAAATTTTTTAAATTTTAATGAGTATTATAATGATGAAAATTAATGTATTTGTAAAAAGTAAAGATATTATAAGAAGTAAAAAAAAAGTACACACCACTATAAATAGGGTAATAAATAGGGTAATGAGATTAAAATATTATAAGTCAGCATATACGGCTATTAAAATATATATTGTTTTCAAATATACACATCATTTCTAAATTGACACTATTTCTACCAGTTTCGATTTATTGTTGAAACTAGTGTTTTAAAAAGATATTACAGGAAGTGCAAAGAAAAGAAATTCATACTCGAATCAAATTAATAGAAGATTATATTCATTTTCAAATATACACAACATTTCTAATTTCATTGACAATATTTCTAGCAGTTTCGATCTATTGTTGAAATGTGTTTTAGCACTAAAATTACTTATACATTTTTATATATATTAACCACTTTAAAAAAAAATAAATTAGTAAATTTATCATCCCTTGTATTAAGAGTAAAATATAAAAAATATTTAATTAAAAAAATTGATCAATAATTTTACTATTGATTAAAAATAAGAGTTGACGTGTCTTATTATTAAACTGATATTCATCTAATCTTCCAGTTTTCTAAAACAACCTTGAAATGTTGAAATATATGCTCAGTGAATTTGACTTGAGCATGTGGGGTTGATGTTGAAAATTTTGACTTCCTCTTCTCCAACTTGCTGTTATACATTAAAAGAAATGAAGAAAATTTATAGGTATATAATATTAGAGACGTGTTAGAAAAATATTAAGTATTTTTATATCTTAATTAATATATATATATATATATATATATATATATATATATATGTGGACGAAATAATAATATTAAATATGAAAACTAGTTTTGTACACTAAGTTAGAGCAAACTGTTTTACAATAAATAAGATATGAATGATCTATGATAATACATTTATTATAAAAGATGAAAAAAAAAATTGTTATATAACTTGTTGTTATAAAATATTATATGAATAGTTTTATATCACTACAAAAGACGTGTGGCGATAAATATATATAACAGTTAAAATGTGAGTCATACAAAACAGTATTCCATAGATTGCTCTGAAAACTAAGTTTTACCCAGAAATATAACATAAAATGAAATACATGATTAATAGAGATCATACTCTATATGAACATAACACAAGAAAACTTAGAGGAATTCACATTGATCAGAAATTAATTGACTAAACTCATATTAAAAAGGAAATGATGTAAAAGAAAGACACATATATAAGATTCAGGACACCTCATAAAGAAGGATCAGTGAAAGACCCTTCAATTTCTCCTACTTTTTTGCCTTTAACATCTAAAACTGTATTAGGTTTAGATGTTACTTTGTTGGGAGAACTTCTTTTGAAGCTCAAATAAGAGGGTCTGATTCTCTTTGTGAAGAAGAAGTGCTTGCTTCCTCAACTTCTCATTCTCCTCAATGATACTTTGGTTCTCCATGTACAACTTCAAGTTTTTCATCTTGATTTCTCTCTTCAAAATCATCATTTTCCTTCTTGCTTCTTGCATTTGTGCTCTCCTTCTGTATCAATATATATCATCAAAAACAAGAATCACAATATATATATATATATATCACACAAAACTAATTCTAATAATATGCATGTAATTTTCCATACATTGCTATCACTTGATCATCTATAACTAAATCACTAAAAGTGTTTAATTATTACTATCTTTAATTACTAGAATGTGCAATACTTTATAAAATGATATGTCAATATTGATATTAGTGTAAAATATTCTTCATCAGATTAAACTTGAAAACAAAAGCAAGAATCCTATTATGTGGTATGTTGACTTTTTTAATGCTGAATTTTTATTTTACAATGTGTGATTTTTTTTTCAAGATATTAAATAAGGATAAAACTTAGAAGTAGTTTGATGGTATCAAAATTACAATTTTCTTTCAATAATATATATTAAATTTATCATGCAAATTATTAAAATAAAATATTAGTTTGTATTAAAGAACTACACAAGGATTTACATTTAAATTTTCTTTTTCTTTTCTCATGCATGGTGAGATCTTATCATAATAATTATGAATATAAAAAAAAAAAAAAAACAAGAATGAGATAATACAAGTTGTCATGTGAAATTTCAAAGTGAGAGGATCCATGCCCCAAAAGAAACCATGCATGGACAAATTTAGAAGAGACAACAAAGAAAAACAGAGAAAGACATGATTGAAACAAATAAGTACCTTTTATGGAGGTTCAAGTGAAGGTGGTGGTGGTGTCTCTTGGAAGGCGATGGAGGGTGAAGGGCAGAACCAAGAGGAAGACATGGTGGCTGTTCTGAAGAGAAAGAGCACATACCTTTTGATTATTTGAAGTTGAAACAAAATTGTTGTAAAAGGAAGTTGTGAAAGTGATAGGCAACCATGTTGAAGGGGTTTATATAGGCACATAAGTGAGAAACTAATTGATGTGAGAAACTACAATCAATTCATTCAAGGGGAAAAAAAGAGACATAGCTGTGGTTTTGTGTTTGTTTGTGGGGATATGAGAGAGAGAGCAATGATGATAGAAGGAGTCATGATTACAAAGGGCAGCAATAGATGAGAAATTAGAAGAAAGAAGGGGTGGTGAAGAAAATTTGTTCTTCTCTCTTTGTTCTTTAATTTCTTGGTTTCTTTGATTACCTAGTTAGTCTATCAACCTCAAACTTGGGTAGTGGGTAACTTAGAGATGAGAAATGAGGAGTGGACACAAAAACAAAGTACTACACTCCTCCACCCAACTTCCTTTTATATTTATATATATATTAGTGTGGATTTAATAAAAGGCTATGTACTATTGATGTGAATTTAAATGCCCTCTATGTGATCATGTTATTGTTGTAGACACTTAAAAAGCATTGAAATTGTGATCAAAATTAAGCTAACAAAGTTTCAAAAACTTTGGTTAACCTAATAAAATCTCTACAATATTGCAAAATTCATTTCATAGTCAAGTATTTTCATTTTAAGTATATATAAAGAGTATTGATTTCAATTTTACTTTAACCAACAAATTCTAACTTTAAGGTAATGAATGAAATTGAAGTCAACATGTTTAAAAAGTTAACTAAATTGTATTAATAGTGTATATATTACAACTTGATGTGTCTGTCTGTGTGAGTTTTCATATTTTAACAGAGTATGAGTTTGAGTTTACGAATTTGTACAATATGTTTTGGATTTTTTTTATAAAGATCGGAACATTTTTGAAGGTGCTCTTATTAATTAATATATTTATTTTTTGGTGTTAAAAAAAACAAAAGTGTTAAATATATGATGATAAATTTATTTATTTTGATAAAACTTTTTTTAAAATAATTTATAATTGATTGATAACATAAAATAGAATTGAAATATTAAGCTGAGCTGGATTTTGGTGATACCACACTAAGTGATAAAGTTAACCTAGAGTACTTTTTTTTTCTTCTGGAATTTTAGAACTTTCCCTTTCAATTTAAAGGCTGGTTAGGTGTTCACAGTTACCATTGAAGGAGGTTGAAAGTTGAAAGGAGAAATAGACATGAAATCACGTGGGGTGTTATGAAATTGGGGTGAGATAATTATTGTAGAAGACAATTTTGCCATGATATTCAACGTGCCAACCTGCATTTACTTCTGTTCATTTGGAATGAATGAATGGGGCCATGCAGTGCATTACATTGCATTGCATGGTTGATTATGGTCTGAATATATAGTTATGGCTGCATCACTGTACCCTCTGCATGCTTACTGTTTTCTCCCAGTGAAAACAGTAAAACAAATTAATCACAGATGTTATGGTTTCACAAAAATTCATATACATCTTCAAAATACTGTGGGTGGAACATAGGGTGCTCACAATAGGTTTTGATTGGTATGGCAAAATTAAAATTTGAACTGAAAATTTTATTTGATTTGAATTTATTTTAATCAAATCAACCTTATCAAGTGATTTTTTAAAAGGAAAAACTTTTTTCTCTAATTTTTTTAATTAAATATATATATATATATATATATATATATACATATATATATATATATATATACATTAAAATATAATTTGACTCAACAAAATTCTATTTTAAATTTTTTTTCCCAAAATTATTTTTCAAGTTTCTTCTGTACAAAATTTTCAATCAATGTCACTAATAAGGAATTAATTTGATTCAAATTCTTTAAATTCAATTATATATAAACATATAAAATTTTATTTGAAAAATAAAAAGGTGCAATTTTTTTCTAAACTTGCACACTTAGTTATGTCATTAAAAAGGATATATAATACTTTTATATAATGATTTATTTATATACAGTGATAATTTTAAAAATTATAAAAAAATAATGATATAGTAAAACTTTATATATAATAATAATTTATCTGTTTGATTCGTTTATTGTATATCATAAATCAGATACTCAAATCATTATACTATTGGATTTGATTGGTCTAATTTAGTTAAGGTTAAATTCAATTAAGTTAAAAATCTGAACCAATTTAATTAGTTTGGTTTGGTACTTGATCCGATATGACAAACCTCTAGTGAAAGTATGGTAAGTTTTTCTTATTTTCAGTTTTTCCAATTTTGAAATTAAAAATCATATAAATATTTTTTTTAATTATATATTTCAATTAAAAGAATATAAAGTGTCATAATTTTTTATTTTTAAATAAAATTTTATAACTGTTTTATTAAAATTTTACAAATTATGATTTCAAAGTCTCATAAACTAATTCAGGATTTTGTGTCTGAATAAATGAAAACATTTTATTTAGTTAGTAAACTGATTTTAGATAATAACATAAATAATGGTTTAGAGTGAATGTGTAAAGGAAGAAAAATATTAAAAAAAAATGAAAGAGAGAAGTTTCCCACAGGGATATGTACAGAAATGTGCATATGTCACATACGTAATTAATTGTGTTGCTAAAAACAATCTTTCCAATCTAAATATTTTTCTTAACAATTTTTTTCATCTCATCTTCTTCTTTTCTTTTCTTTTTTATTCATTTCTTTCTCTCTACCAAAGAAAAGATAAAAGTTAACTAATTTTGTCAGCTTATAGGAAAATTCGATGACGAGTATTTTTAAATCTTTAAAAATTTTGATTGACTTTTATAAGTATAAATTATACTGATTAATTTAAATAAACATATACCAAAATGTGTGCATATGAATTATTGATTAACATTTTACTATTATCTCTTGATTTGGTGCACGTGTGACTGTTAGATTGCACCCCAAACATCTCAATGATGTAAATTTGTGCATAGTACATCCCTTTGTTCTCTTATTGTCTTGAGTAGACAATTATTTCTTAAAATTGATGAAATGTGTTGACAATAGAGAGCAACTTAAGTACTACGTGGAAATGAAGAAATGTTCTAACATCAAATAATCTAATCAAATAATCTAATTGACGTAAATTTGGATAAATTATTTTATTTTAAGTAATATATGTATTTTAAAGTTTGGTGCTTTCTTTATAAATTTGTTTTTATAAAGAATTTATTTTATATATTTGATCTTAACTAATTTACTATGTGATACTTTTATTTAAACAAGTCTTAAAATTGAAGATAGAGGGATTAAAGTTATATAAATTTTCTTTTTTATTCTCTTATAACTTGTGAATGTTTCAATATGAAAGCATTGTTAAAAGACAATATTTAAAAGTATTGTTCATTTAAATGTTCAATGTTGTTATTATTGTTTTGTTTTTAAAAAATTATAAATAAATTAAGGGATACAAACTATACTTTATTTTGATTTTTAAACAACTTTCCGTTCATATAAAACAAGTTGGGCATGTAAAGAAATATGCCCATTTAAGCTTGCATCTATATTATATAAAAACAAAAAAGAAAATCATTTTTATAACTCATATTATGAACTAACTTTAATTTTTTATAAGTTACATGTACTCAATTTACTAAATAAATAATATATGATCAATAAATAATATACGATCAATAAAGTAAGAAATATTGAATTTTAGGTTGAATTTGTTTTATGATATGCGAAATGTGAGTAAAGATTTGTTTAACCTATGCATTATGTGGATTGAGTACATCTGGGTAAGTTGTGAGGTATGTAAGTGGTTTACAGGCTTTCAAATATCTAAGGTAAGAGTAGTTTGAATTTTATTTTTCTGTTTTGGTATTTGATATTAATATTCTAATTTTTTATTTGATTTTTTTAAGTTAAATTAAATAAAGTACGAAAAAGGATACTTCAACCTTACACAAAACATAACATGCATAGATTTTGTGGAGTATTTTGTAAAAAAAAAAATCTTCTCAACAATCCTACATTAATCTATCACTTTTAAAGATAATTTAACATTCAATTACATAACCATGTAATAATTTAAGATTCATACACTCACTAACTCAAATTTTGTTGATTTCTGGCTACATAGGACTATTAATTCTTTAATTTGCATGAATTATTCTCATTCAGTTCTTGTGATCTTTAACCTAATCATTTACAATCTTTATTCAATCTCTACTCAATCTCCCGACATATGTTACACAAATCTCTCTACCATCAAGAACTTTGACCTACAAGTCACACTCAAACTTCTCCAAGATCCGTATTTAAATTTTAAGATATTTTTTCATAAGTGTTAACTCTTTACACCTAACATCTATTTAGTCAATAGAGTTCTATTATTTCTCCCATTATCTTTATTAGATAGCCCTCCTCATACTTTAGTTTACATTATTTTCTCCTTAACTCATGTCATCTTTCTACCCTCAAACCCTAGCCCTAAAGAAATTTTTTTCTAATTTTTTTCATCATTCAGCACATACAATATCATACTTTGAAGAAAGAAAGGTAATGTAAAGGTAGTCATTATGATAGACTTTATAAGATAGATACATCCTACAAAGGATGGAAACCTTTCCTACTAGTTTGGTCGTGATTTTATTGGTCACATGTTGTCTAAACACCTTTTTCATAAATTCCTTCCTACAGGCAAGCCTAGGTATTTAAAAGGAACTTTCATTAGGCTACAACTCAGTATCACAATCGAAATTGTGACGTTTCAACCGTTACGTAAAAAAATTGTCACCTTGACTATCAATTACAACACGTGGTCCAGTGGTAAGCACTCGAATCTATAATTGGTATCATAATCAATGTCACAAGCTTGATTCCTGGTAAACATTTGTTTACGTGAAGGTTGTTGCAAATAGCACAATTATCTCACGATATAGACTAGGTGGGACTAGGTGGGACGAGTTATAATCAAATATTTTGATTCTTAGGTAGAAAATTTGTTGAAAGAGAGATTGTTGCAGGATACATTAATTGTTCTATGGTGTAGGTCACTAAATCACACTTGAATTATGGTATTTAGATTGTTACACTCTTAAGTGTCTTGACTATCACTTATAACTCTTAAATAGTAAGAACTGAATCCAACAAACTCTTACCTAATCATTGAGTGAAAACCACTGAGAATTAAAATCTCTTGCTCTAACCACTTAACTCTCAACTTTTGTTAACAAGTGATTCTTCTGTATGATTTACTCACTAAGAATCTCTTATATTAACTTGCTTTTCTCATTTAAGTTGTTCTCATTCATCCATAAAATTAAAGTTCCTCACAACACATCATGTTTTCCAATTTTCTACCTATCTAGTTTTGATTATATCATCCCAACATTTTCTAATTGTTACTGATACTGCAAGACATTTTCTTTAATATAAAATTCCTTATTATTTATATGTCTTTCATATACGAGCACATCTTTGTGCCATATAGTCAGCTTGTCATGTTTCCTTTCAATCTAATCAATCTTATTATCCCTCCATAATTTATAACACTTTTCTAATATAAAAATTTTAATTGAATACAAATTATTCTCACCTTTATTTAAACTTATAATCTTTATTTGTTACTCTATCTCTCTTCTGTATTTATTGTCTTTGACTTTCATCTCATCTTTCTCACAATTGTTCCCTCATCCCCTAAGAATGTTACACCAATCTTTGTTTTTCAATTCCCAAGAGTCTAATGGTTAGACTACCACTTTTTTACCAAAATAATTTATTACAATTATTAATAGTATTATCAAATACAAAATCTTTCCTTAACTATCTCATCATCACTTTTTTTTATCTGAAACAATCTCATCACCTTACCAAATCTTTCCTTAACTATACAGTTTGTAAAAACATTAAACAGACAAACTATACCATATTTACTTCATACATTATACAAACTCATGTTTATAATTGTGTCAAAAGTGAAAATTTCTTATTCATTCATCTTTTAAACCAATACAAACAAAATTGATTTTAAAAACTAATTTTTGGTCTCTAAAATGATAAAATTAGTTATTAACTTAACTAGAGATCAATTTAGAATCTAATAGTATAAATGACTAAAACCTTAGTAACTAATGTTAAATGCTAATTATTTTAATTTAATTGGTCACTAAATTCAATTATTAATTATTAATTTTATTTTATAGTTATTTATCAATCAAAACTTAATCTGATAGTTTTTTTTATCACAATTAACAATCATTTTATTTAGTAACTAAAATTGATAAGTAAATATATTTTTTAATGTAATGAATCCCAAAAATAACATTGTTTGTATAATCCAAATCAACTACATTACTAGCACCCATATAATATACTAAATCTTATTACTTCATTGAGTAATGTTTCTACGTGTGTTTTAATCCATCATTTGTCAACTAACAAACTCTAAATAATTTTATAATTTTAAATTTAAACATTGATTAATATATAAATGATAGAATCATATGATGATCAAATTTTGAATTGTTATAGCAAACATAGTACTCAAAATTAGGTGAAATTGGCTTAATTATTTCTTTTATTCTTATCTTATTTATTTTTAATTTTAATATCAAAACAATCTCGTCCTCTCATCCCAATGAAGAAAAACACTATATATAGTCAAAACAATCATATTTAATGAAAGAATTTTATCCTGAGACGTAAACTTTGACTATAGCAATTTCTTACATACCATCAAAATTATATTTTACTTCAATCCACTTACATCATTCCTCTCACTGGATATTTCCTTGTGAAGTTAAAAGTTAATATTTGGTGCTCTAATATAAACATTTAGTTTGAAAAGCAGATCCAACTTTTTTTCCTTGTTCTTTGCACATTATATTGTGCAAAAGGTGTTATAGGTTTCTCAAAGTTGCACACTAATGAAATCACAAAACACCGTCATTAATGATTAATGATTAATGATTGCATGATTTGAAAACTAACCTAAAGTGTCTTATGTATATATGTAATGACAAGATTAGCACAAAACTTTTCTTCTTACCTAGCTACTTAAAGATGTAATAAATATTAATTAAACTTTGGAATTTAAAACTGCTATCAATTATATATCCCATTTTACATTATTTCTTAGAGTAATAATCAATTAAATTTAATTATTTTATATTAGAGTTTTCCACTCCATTTTCAAATTAAGAATTACATGGAATTAAGAATTAAATGGAGTTTCACCAGAAAGTCACCTATAATAAAGATGAAATTTTTTTGTAATATATTATTTTTTTAGGTCACATATTTTAAACAATTTAACGTTTTTAAATAATTATGAAAGTAGACTAATTGAAATTATTGTTCAACAATATGCCTATGTTATTGTTGAACAAATACAAAATTACTCCATAACCTATTTTCTTGTATTTATTAATAAATAAATAAATTAATGAATGTGGTATAGGAAGAGAAGATACCCGTAATGAAGATGAAAGGGATAGTAGTCAATGTGTTAGGTCCCTTTGTTGTCCCTTTTCTTGAAGTAATTGAGTACCAAAGCCATACTCATTTATTTAGAAAATGAACCTCAGATTTGGCTTCATCTTCTTCCCCATCATTATGGCCACCATGCCCCCCCTTCAGCCACTGGGTGTGTGTTCATATCATGATGGTATATGTATAGTGGAAGCTATATACATTGGTCCAACTTTGGCATAGCCACACATGTTCCCTTCAGCTTGTATGCAAAAAAAATAAAAAAATATATATTACCTTGGGATAATTAAGCTTACAATATAGATCAATTTCTAAGAAAAATTGAACTTTCTAATGTATGTTTACCTTGGAAGTCCTATGTATCTTTGAAAGTTGATCACAAAGCATGATGGTGGAAAATCATGAATTGATTTTTTGTCTAGAAACATTAAAGTAATTTAGCTAAAGATGCAATAGAAGTAATGTGGAAAATGTAGCTAAGAAAGCAAAGTGTCATGAGGGAGTCATTTTCAGTTAGTATGTACATATATAGACCTAATTTTATTTTATTTTTATGTCATGCTATACTAATGATAGTCTTCAACTTTACAGTTTAAGTTTAAAATATCTTTACGAACATTTTGATCTATTTAATAAAGTTTATGTGACAAATAAAATGTATAATATATGCACAAAAATGAAGTATATTGAAATAGAAGCCCTCATGATGTGGTTTTGAAGAAGAAAGGTTAGGGCATTTGATGAGGAGAAGGACCACTCACTATCCTTCACTCATTATTTCTTGTATTACTACCGCCAGAATACTACAAGCACTACCACCAGATATAAGATGTTCATAGTCAACTATGGTATGAAAATCATCTCATATTTTCAACATCCTTTTATTTCTAATATATATATATATAATATTTATCAATATCTCTATTCTCAAACTTTTCAGCACATTTTTTGGTGTATAATTGATTGGACAAAGACCATTCATTCATATTTTTCTTTTCAAACTAAAGAGCATGTTTAGTTCTTTTTGTGTATATATTTTGGTCTAAAAGCATGTTACTAGTAACATATCTCTCTTCTTAGACACATGCACCCCTTATTTTAATTTGGACTAAGACAACTTTAAGATCACTTGGTACTTGATATAATACTTCTTTGGTGGGTGTATAACAAAAGTCACACCACATGCAATTGTATATTCATCAAATTTTGGAAGATATGTTATTTTATTCATTCTGAACTTCAACTTTACATTTAGTAATGATAATATTTGTTTATCCTTAGACAATTAAGGCAATTACTAAATTCATATATTTTTATAAAGTTTTTAAGTTAATTATATAACATCCTAAACCAATCTCATAATATATATATATATATATATATATATCACCCATTTGTTCATATAATAACTATCCTAATAAGTTGTATTTAAAAAAATATTTAAAATAATTGACTCATTCTAAACATTTTTAATATATAAATATGAGTTTTATAAAAATGAGTTTTATAAAATTAAGGAAATTCAACATCAATCATCATTTTCTAAATGATTTTTATTGAGAAAAATTATCACTGACACATCAAATTCTTTTGATATTGTTTCACTGTAATAAACATCAATATGGTTAGAGACAAACACTCTGAAATTTACTCCCTTTCTTCTTAGGGTTTAATAGACGGAAAGATAAGTCAGAAAAGAAAATCAGGATGGACTCAAAAGTGAAAAAGTTTATTTCTTATCCTATATCTCAACAAAATTTTGAAGAGTTAGAGATGAGAAAAAATTTCAACTGGCATCAGAACAAGTGATAATAAGAAAAATAAAAGAATTAGACATAGAGGATGAACACCATTCGTTAAGTGAATTACAGAAGATGGAGAAAAACAAATTATTTGTTGAGTTAAACAAAATAAACTTAAGAAAAGAGGATTTAGAAAAAAAAAAAAAAAAAAAGAAAAAAGAAAAAAAAAAGGAAAAAAAAAAATTATTTTTTAAGTAAAAAAAAATAAACTTCAGAAAAGAGGATTAAAAAAAAAAAAAAAAAAAGAGTGAAATGGATAAGCTCAGGGGACTCAAAGTCCAAATAAATTGCAGAAGAATGAAAAATGGTATAAAAGGATTGAATGAAATGAGAACCCTAAAGAGGTAAAAGAGGATGATAAAAAACTTCTTTAAAGCTCAATTTGAAGAGAAAGAATGGGTATCCTTCTCATTTTATCCTTACAAGATAATGTACACATCAAATCACAATTTACTAAGAAGAAAATTCGGGGACAGTGTGAGAGTTGAGAACAGTATGAATCCGGGTCTGGATGGATATAACTTCACTTTTATTGAAAATCGTTGTTGAGAAACCCTTAGCAATTAAATATTTTCACATATTAGGGAATTGACCTAAGGACAACAATGCAACATTTAACACAATATAGACCAATATCCTAGTAGAATGTATTTACAAAATAATCTCTAAATTGGTAACAAACAGAGTAGAAAAATAACTATCAAAAGTTATGAATGAAATATAATCAACGTTCCTAAAGGGAAAAAATTTACTTAATAGTATACTTGTTGCCAACGATATGTTTGATGAGACAAGAAACAAAAAAAGTGTATGATCATGAAGGTGAAGTTGAAAAAGCTTATTAGTCAATCAAATGGAATTTTATATATGATATGTTGGAAAAAAGGTTAGGCTTGTGTAAAAAATGGATCATTAGAAGTTATTTAACATCAAAAGCAATATTAATTCTAGTAAATAGAAGTCTCACTGAAGAATTCAAACCATCAAAAAAGGTATTACATAAGTTGATCAATTTGAACCTTTTCTATAACTGCAACAAAGGTTTGGCTAAATTATAAGACAAGCTTTAAGATATATGGTTCAATATGTTTATGACACTTATTCTTATTCTTTTGTGAAGATAAATTACAAAATATCCTAACATTAAAAGTGGTCCTAAGATGTTTTGAAATTGCATCAGTCTCAAAGTTAACTTATTTAAGACTAAATTAGGTGGGTTTGGGATCAACAACACTTAACTGCGGACCAATATGTTGCAATTCTTAATTGTTCAATAATGTATATACCTTTCAAATACTTAGGCATTCCAATTAAGACAAATTCTAAAAAAAAAAAAAAATATGGATAGCATGGTAAAAGAAATTAAAAAGACAAAAAAGTTAACATATGGAAGGGAAGACATTTAACCTTTGTAGGTAGACTTTATTTGATTAAACCAATAGTTATAACTCTCTCCTCTTCTTCTTATAATTTTTTCTAAGCTCCAAAAATGGTTTAAAAGAAATTAATAAAATTCAAAGATGATTTTGTAGGATAGGGAATAGAGGAAAAGAAAATAACTTGATGGCCAATAATATATAAGCCAAAAGAATTAGAGGAATTAAGTATAAACGACTTATATAGATTTAATGAGACATTACTTATAAGATGGAAATGGAGGCTTGCAATGGAAAATACAGGTTTATGAATAAATATTTTGGAATCTAAATATATGGATTGGAAAGTGTTAAATCAGTCAATACAATCTAAACATGAATCGATGTGGTGGAAAGACTTGAAAAAAAATAAATGAAAATTGATATGATAAACATTGGTCATGGGAAAGAAAATAACTATAAAGTTTCAGACAAATAGATGGAATGATAAAATAATTCTTGTTGAAAATATCAAAAGTTGCATAATAATTTCAACCTCAAGACTGACAACAATTTTAGAAATGAATAAATGGGATAGGAATGGTTTATGTGGAAATTATATCAAGTAAAAAATTCTAAGAATATGTTATAATAACATTATCAAAAATACATGACTCAGATTATTGGAAATGAAAGGGAGATGAAAATTATTATGTTTATACAATTAAGTATACATATAAAAATATTACAAAAGAACATTAGTGGAGTGATAAGATAAATCTTTTCAAATAATATGCAAAATATGTCATCTTTAATATAAAATACACTTTATTTGAAGAACAGGTCTAAATAACATTGCAACTAGAAATAATCTTGCACATAGAAAAATAAATGTACCATTATTATGTATCTTATGTAAAGAAGAAAATGAATTCAGTAACACCTCTGACATGTAAAGTGACTAGCTCGGTTTGGAACCTAAACAAGAAATATTAAAATTAACCATAATCCACATGAAATTTATAGACTACCACCTCACCAATCTAGCATGGAGATTAAGCAAAGAAATATCCCATCATCTCTTATTTTTCTAAATAAAGTAAGAAATATAGCAAATTAAATATTATTGTAAATAAAAAGCTTTGACATTTTAAAGTGAAAGTATACATCAACAGTGCAATAGGCGCCTAACTATGCCTTTAGATCTATAGTTTTACTATAAGTAAGGGAGAGTGAATTATATTATGTTTGAAAAATTATCCTTTTAATACCACTGTTCATTCAATATACCTATTTAACAACTGATTCTTTTAATAAAATATTTAATGAAATTATCTTTATGTCTATATTAGACAAAGGGTGTTATTTTAAGCAGGAAGATATGTGAAATTCATAGTAAGAACATGTCTCTCCAATTTAAAAAGAAATTAACAAAAAGTTCAAACAATTTTCTAATACCCTTAGTGGTTTCTTGTCTATTGCCATATTTTATTGTTTCTAATTTTATACAATATTACCCTGTTTCAATTAATAAAATAATGATAATCATAAATCAATAAATATTATTTTAAATTTCAATAAATAATTATATTATAAATAATGGTGATAAATTTGAGCTTCAAGTTAAAGGTAAAATCATATTTATCAATTTTGTGAAACATATTTTAAATTAAATGAGTTAACTTAAATCTTAAGATTAATTTACAAAATAACATTTCAAATTCCAAGAATTTAAAAGAAATATAGTTTACTAAAGATCATAATACATTATGACTAAATATATAAACAACTATGCATTTAACTATTATGAGTGATATACTTTAATAGTGTTCAGATTGATTGATTTTTAAGTTCGTAATGTTTTTTTTATGAGATACTTGAACATTTTTTATGGAATACTTGAGTAGCGTCCAAATTGATTGCTTTTTGTAGTTAGTAATGTTTTTTTTATGGGACCCTTTAATAGTGTTAAAATTAATTGATTTTTGAAGTTAGTGATATTTTTATTTTTTTTATTTCTCTTTCACTACAATTCAAAAGCAACAACTTCATGATGACTGTTTCCGAGCCTACTCCTTACTCTATTTATTTTCTATTACCATTCAAAAGGAAAAGGAAAAAAGAAAAAAAAAAAACTATTGCAAGGTCTTTTTTAAAAATTAAATATATATATATATATATATAAATATATTATTTTTATTCTTAATTTTTTAAAATTTATATGTAAAAAATTGTATATAATCTGCAATTAATTATTTAAATAAATTAATTTTTAGTTTTTTAAAATATTTTTAATATTATTTTAAATTTTTAAAGTAATTATTTTATAATTAAAGATCTTTCAACTTTCATTCATACCTTTATTATTAAATTACTATCAAGAATATTTTGATAATTTACTATATTACCTAATTAATTCAGTTTTCTTTAATTAAATCAATTATAAATTTTTCCCTAATATTCTTTCTCTTCTCAAATCATTAAGACTGATAAAATACTAGTCTCTTTGGAAATAAAATTGTATAATTGTTTTATGTAAATAATCACCTCAGTAAATTAATTGTGTCAAATAAATAAGGATTTTCAACAGTCTAAACGTTTTCAATTTTAAATCATTTTTCAAAAAACAAACATAAATATTATTTTATTATTTAACTGAGTAAAAAGTTGTCCTGTGCAAGTTTAACCAGTCATAAAGGGGTATTTTTTCCTTTTAAATAAAATTTAAATTTAAAATTATATTTTATTATTCTGAACATATTTCCAAATTTAAAAGTGGTTTTTAATCATTTTTATATATTGTTACTGCTTTATCCTATTATTGTTTTTAGTATAGTATCTATAATAAATTAATGATGACTAAGTAGAATAAATGAATATATTGATAATACTTTAAAAAATTAATAATATTAACTAATTACTTATTTTTTTATCTCTATTATTTTATTGCAAATTGTTTATATTAGACACAAGAGGAAGAAGTATTATAAAAATCATACTTTCTTCATAAAAACCCTTTTCAAATATTATTATATTCATATATATATATATATATATATATATATATATATATATATATGTGTAAAAAAAGTTTTTATAAAATTTATATAAAAAATATATAAAAAAAATTTATATATATATTTAATATCTATATAAATTTTAATAAAACATAAAAAAACACATATTATCT
>Ga0099824_1004110_pt1 | contig 21069 bp, 10 predicted proteins | sample SiratrowhiteBW_FD_76837 | JGI IMG/M metagenome (GOLD analysis project Ga0099824, IMG submission 76837) | Root nodule microbial communities of legume samples collected from California, USA - Siratro white BW | ecosystem: Host-associated > Plants > Roots > Nodule | place: USA: California... | reverse complement strand
TGTTCTTCAGATTTGTGTTGTTTTTATTTAGATATTTTTGTTTTTTTCTTATTTTTTTCGTTTTTTTTATTATTAATTATTTTTTTTATTTTTTTTTTTTTTTTAAATTTAAATTTTATTTTTTTAATATAATTTTTTTTTTTTTTTTTTTTTTTTTGCGAATTTTATATTTTGGTGTAATCTAATGTTTTGGTTGATAAGTTTGATTAGAAGATAATTTAACTGAATCAATTTGTAATGATTTTAAGTAGAAAATGAGAGTACGAAGATTTTAGGTAGAATAAAGTTGCCGAGGGGACCCAATTTTCTTAGTTTTATAAATAGAGGGAGTACATTAGCATGAAATTTGGGGAAACCAAAATTGCACACAAACCAAACTAGAAGGATCGAAAGGGTAATGAAGGTATAGTTAAATGTAGTCTTCGTAAAAGTGCATTTTGAATGTGAAACTATAGATGTCCTTTCATGAGATTTACCAGATTCCATTGGCAGATCCTTTTTGGATTTTATGATCCATCTCATCTCCCAAATAATCCTGGATGGCCTCTTCGCAACTTCTTAGCACTTATTTCTGTGAGGTGGAATCTCAACTCAGTTCAATTTTTCTGCTACAGAGAGAACCGTGGTTTTGCAGATATGAAGTTGTCTCTTGTTGGTGAAGCATTAATAACAGTTTCACAAGGTAAAGTTTCATTAATTGTGTATTGTGTAACCACTAATTGCTTATAGATATGCCTTTGTATTTTTTTTCATTCGGTTTCTAACTTGGAAGGAGTAACTATTTAGGGTGGAAAGACACGGTGCCTACTGCAGTTGGATGGGAACTTAATAAGGGGAGAAAAACTTCTAGGTGTATAAGCCTTGCACAGTCCATGGATCCAACCAGGTTAATGCCTACATTTTTCTCCGTGATCTCTCTTGCCCTCCCACTTGTTCCATCTTTTCATTCCTAAAATGCCTACTTATTTTTTCAGTATTTCTATAGTTTTGTTTTGTATTATTGGTTTTAATTTCCCTTTTCAGACTGGCCATATCTGCTGCAGATTTGAATTTAAAGCTTATGAGGTGGCGTGCTTTGCCTTCTCTAAACTTGAATGCCTTATCTTCCATAAAGTGTCTTCTCCTTGGAGCTGGCACACTTGGATGCCAGGTTGCACGCATGCTTATGGTGAGTGTTGAGAAAATCCTGTTGTCATTCCTATCCTTGTATTTGTGATAACCATAAAATCTTTCTCTTGCAGGCATGGGGTGTTCGAAAAATTACTCTAGTTGACAATGGCAAGGTGGCTATGTCTAATCCACTGAGGCAGTCTCTTTATACTTTGGATGACTGTCTTAATGGTGGTGAGTTTAAAGCTACAGCAGCTGTTGAAAGTCTCAAACGGATATTTCCAGCAGTGGTAAATTATTAGTCCATAAGACTTCATTTGATGCTCAATTGCTAAATCCGATCATCATATTTTTCACAGAAACTACATGCATTTTGTTCATTTTCAGGAAGCAGAAAGTATTGTTATGGCTATACCAATGCCTGGACATCCCATACAAAGCCATGAACACGATAGTGTACTTGATGATTGTAAAAAGTTGCGTGATTTAATTGAGGCTCACGATTCAGTTTTTTTGTTGACTGATACAAGGGAAAGTCGATGGCTCCCAACACTTCTCTGTGCCAATACTAACAAGGTTGGATCAGTTTATCATTAAGGGGATGGATTTAACTAATTATATCAATGTTTAACACATTTTAAAATGTGTTAAGCATTTTAAAATATGTACGTGATTTAAGCATTTTAAAATATAAGCAGTGGGATTTTAAAATTACATCACATTTTAAAATGAAGCAGATATTGTGATTGTTATCCAATCTGTTTGACTGGGTATCCTTAACTAATATGCTTATGTATCTTTTTATTCGTCAATTTGCAGATTACCATTACTGCTGCACTAGGGTTTGATAGTTTCTTGGTTATGCGGCATGGAGCTGGTCCTTTAAGTCATGCCCACAATTTGAATGCTGAAATTGTTAATTCTTCATCTGTTGATATGCCAGTAAATGATGCAAATGGAAAGCATAGATTGGGCTGTTATTTCTGCAGTGACGTTGTAGCACCAACCGATGTAATTTCCTTGCGGCATTGTGTGATATTTGAACTCATGCATTATAACCGATGTAGTTTCCTTGCTGCATTGTGTGTGATATTTGAACTAATGTATTATAACGAATTCATAATGGCTTTCTGCAGTCGACATCCAACCGCACTTTGGACCAACAATGTACAGTGACCCGACCAGGGCTGGCTCCTATTGCTTCAGCGCTTGCGGTTGAACTTCTAATCGGGATTTTGCATCATCCTCAAGGGTAATTCAGGAAACACCTTTTTTATGTACGAGAATTTTGAGCATTACAATAGAGAGCCACAGAGAAAATCCCAATTGTTTTGCTTTATTTATCCATCACGAAATTCAGATATCAACTATACCTTTACAGGATATTTGCAGTAGGTGACATCAACAATAGTGTCGATCGAGCTACTGAGCAACCTCTTGGTATTTTACCTCATCAGATTCGGGGGTCCCTTTCTCAATTTTCTCAAATGACCCTTATCGGTTACTCCTCCTCCAGCTGCACTGCGTGTAGTCATACAGTAAGTCTGGGTGCTAAATAGTGTAGTTATTTGATAATGCTTCTTCTGCAATTAGTAGGTTTTGTATGCTTTCCATTACCTCCAGTGATTAGGATGTGGTGCCTATAACACCTGGGCATGAATACGTGCTAACAAGATTTAGTGCTTAGCTTTACTTTACCTAAATTTTAATTGTTAAAAATTAAAAGAATAATTATTTAGACCAAGGCGTTTTCTCAAATTTCTTCGAGCTTAATAGGTGGTTTAGTTTAAAACCTTAACTTCGATCAGATTCAACCAGTGCAAAGTGGAAGAATGGAGGGTGAATTTGAGATTGTAATTAACAAAATATATTAATTCCAATTCTTGAATAAACTTTTTGTGTAATTTAATTGACAAACTCTCAAATAAATGATCAATGTGCTGGAATATGGTGAGAAAAGTTACATGGAGAACTGATTAGGGTTCGCTTTACTAGTATAGTAGTAGTGCGTGTTGTCCTCTCATTGGGATAGGTGCAAAGTTTCATGGATGTTTGTGAGGGTATGTTGTTGGCCTAGCTGTTGAACACATCATCACCATTTTGTCTGTCGTTTTTTTAAATTGCAACTATTCAGGTTGTATCAGAATATCGAAACCAAGGAATGGAATTCATACTTCAAGCAATTAATCATCCTACTTACCTAGAGGATCTCACTGGACTGACGGAATTGATGAAATCAGCCACCTCGTTGTCATTGGATTGGGACAGGGATATAGACGAGGAGGATGACGACTGTGTTGAAATTTAACGATCAGTCAGTTGTACATAAACTAATTTATGCAATTTATATTATTTTTTACCTATGGTTTTAGTACCATACTGCCAAACCTTATTTAATGTACAAAACTGATTTCATGTAATAACTGTATATTCATCAATGCCAGCAATTCGAGTTTATTATGCTTTTACCATTCGGTAATTTATTAACACGTGCAAAAATTAAATCTGAGAAGGCAACCTCAAGTTTTACTAACCATTATGATTATCGTATTTTAAGCACCATTATGACTATTATCTTAATCACCAGTTTTTGGCTGTTAGGGTGGAGACTAAACACCAACTTCAGATTTTTATTTCATTTTTGGTTTTTAAATTTTACTTTGTACTATATCTTTCATTATTAATTAAAATTTAAGTGAGATTTATAATGTACGTTATATACACTTTCTGTAATTAGTCATGCTTCCGTTTTGTGGGTTTTGAAATTAATCGTTTGGTGATTTGGTCGTGCTCATTTGAAAGCAATTCTTCAGGGCAAAGTTTTACGAAACATTGAATACACCATGTTCAGGAATCCAATTAATTATTTTACAGATGAGAAGCTCAGCAGGACATGTGACGCACTAACGTATCTAATCACAGAAGAATCCTATCCATAGCTGTATACCTTCTTTTCACAAAGCTGACCAAGTGTACCCTTTTCATCTATCACATGCTCAAATAAATATACTCTCTTTTTCTTTTAGTGCAAAGAAGTTTGTAGGACGTAGAGGTTGCACCATTTATATCCTGCCATGTTCAAGTTTTGGCCTGAGCTTATAATGATATTTACAACCTTACAAGACTCTCACCAATGAAAGATTGCCAACAAGATAGAATCTAAGAAACCCAACTATAATTGAATTTATTTTCCTTCAAATTAAACATTACTACAATAATTATTGGAAACGGGATTCCTCAAGAAACTAGGCATGTCTTTTATGAGGACCAGGAAGAGGAGTGCCATCTAAGAAATATTTGATCAAAGTTAGGGCCCTTGCGGGTTGGTAACTTGGCACTTGATGCCCTGCTTCCCTCACAGTAGCTAATGTTAGACCTCCCTTGTATACTTCTGCATAGCCACCAACCTGTGTCACACCAAAGTTCTTGTGAAAATGCTTTCTTGTGATATAAACCATGATTAAAAATATTAAAGCAGCCACCACGCTTCATGATTATTCTTTCAAATGCAATAGGAATCATTAGCTATAATGCATTTACACCGATTAGAAAGTTAGGGAAAACTAAGATAGTAACTGTTTCTATATTACCTCTCCACGAGAAAACCAAGGGTGCCAAACAGTTTCAATGGGAAGCTCCATCTTCCTAACCGAATACTTCGTTGAAGTGATAGGCACCCTTCCATCTGTGTCACCACTGTACCAACATGGAAAATTTGTTACTAGAAGATATAGTATAAGTTAATTGCAAGTTTTAACAAATACTACTATTGAAGGGTGGACGAATATCTTACCTGAAAATCCAAACCCTGATACTATTATTCAGTAATTCGTGTAAAATTGGAAGAACCGTTGAAGCACTATCTACCCACTTAGTAATGACATCGCTGCAGGATTCCCAGTCATAATTGAGATTGGTGACATTGGCATGGAGAGCCTCTTGAACATCTTTTCTATTCATATATGCATGCACATAATATTCGCTACATGGATCAGTCACAATCTGCAAAACAATACAAACATGGAATCTGTTATAGTGAAATTCATGAATCATGTTAGACCAAAAATTCCGTAGTTTTCAAATTGATGAATAGAAAGAAAAAAGACTGAAAATTGAAGCTTACAGAATATCTTTTTGGCCGGGGTGTGAGTTTGGAACTCTTGCACAGTGGAGCATAAATATTGTATAAATCAATGTATCCAATATCATTCTCAGCTTCTTCTTCTGCTGCATCACACTCACTTTTCGCAATCTTTGATGAGGAGTCGCATGCTTTATTGAGATAAGCTGCTTTATCTGAGATGATTGCATGGCTAGCAAGAAAATCATACAGTCCTGACGAGTCAGTGTCATCGTTGATCACTGCATTTCCAATCTGCACAATGTGAAAAAAAGACACGTATAGTCTTATATGTTAGCCTTGTTCTATTATTGTAATGACAATTTCTCAACATACATAATAAGAATCCAAATTCTTTATCATTATTTGACTTGTTTTTTTGTGGTATATGTAAAATTGAATTCAATCACTTACAAAAGTTACACGTTATTGGATATCCCCTATACACAATCCTGATAAGGAGAATGATTGAGGTGCCATCTCTTTCTATGATAAACTCTGGAATAGTTGTTGTTGAACTTTCATTTTTTTTTTTTTTTGCGTGTGAATTTATTTCTTACCAAGTTTCCTTTTTTTAAGGGTACCCAGTTGTTTTTCTGGGATTTATAACATACATTAATACTTATAATATTAAAATATTATGTATTATATATTTTCATTCTCTAAAATTAAAGGGTCATACTTGTAAGATTATTTTAAATATTCTGGATAATGAATAAAGAATATAAATTTTTATCCTAACTTTTTTCTGTGACTTTAATTGTAGTTTGTATACATTTCATTTTTCATTAAATGCTAGCTATGGTGCCATAGTGAACCAAATAATGGCTCTACCCTGAGTGACCAATCCACAATATGTCACCACCCATACTGAGTCAGACCTTAAGGGACCACTAATCATATCTGGTCTTTAGTCCATTAAGAATAAACTTTATGAATGAAGAATCACGTCATTAGTGACACAACATTATCTCAAAAAACTCTACAATATCATCTCATGCCAAGGACTATAATTCCACTATTCAAGTTTAATAAACCAATCACAAGTCATAAACTTGGACCCCCCCCCCAAGGAAAAGTGGGTTGGTCCAGACCCAAATTGCCTTTTGAACCCAACCAATCCGAACCATTTCTTCCCCATCATGAAAGTAACAAGAATTTAGAAAAAGCCTATTCAATAAAACTATGACTAATGTGAGATATAGGACCCATCAAGGATATTATAGAGCTAATTAACACAAAGGTAAATAACAACTATTTGTATTTGAAAACCAAAAAAGGAGGAATGCTTATACCAAGATTCCTTTGAGGTTGATGATTGCTTTATTTGCCCTTTTGTTGTGATAGAGAATGGTATGTGCAAGTTGAGGCACATAATGCCCAGCATAGCTCTCTCCAGCAATGAAAAAATCACTGTTTTTATACTCAGGAAATCTCTCCAACCAATTCACCAAGAACAAATAATTATCTGCAGCTGTTCTCTTATCTCCATTGGTAGCATAATCTGATGATTTGTTTGAATAGGAAAAGCCTACTCCAGCAGGTGACTCCAGGAATAAAACATTGGCAACTTCAAAATCCAATTAAGGCACAAGTCAGATAAAATAAAAAATATCACTTTATGTTACACTATAGGGAAAATAGTTTGAAAATTTTTTGATTTTGGTATACCTTTGTTCCATGAAAATGCATTTATGTGTAGTGTTTTGCCATCACTGTTTACTCTAAAGGGTCCAAGTTCTTGCATTGCTCCATAGGCAAGAGATGAACATCCAGGACCTGAAAAAAAGTTAAATCATGAAGAATTAAACCACAATAATATGCAATTAGGTTAATTTGTTATCTTCTTTATACTCATTCTTTTTGTACACATAAAAAGCATGGTGTTACCCCACCATCTAAACAAGCACATGAGGTTCCCAAAAAAAATGAAGTTTGCAAGTTGACAAAACAAAGTATGTTGATATAATAATGACCAGATAGGCATATATATACAATAATTTAACTTGTATGGACTACGATGCATGTTGAAAAAAATTGCTTTTATACTTATAAGTGGAAAATGCCCATTTTAAATTTCGTGTCAAAAACAGGATTTGACTTGTTTTCACAATTTAGTTTTTCGAGAAACAAATAAAGTTTGTGCTTTTACTAAACAGAGATTTAACTAGTTAAGTTAGTTTATAAAGCCAATAAATATTTATGTTGCAAAAAGAAAAAAAAAAAATCATTGCTAGAGCTACTTTTTAAGAGGGTTACCATAAATGCAAAAATCTCTAGATGCATGAATTATGGGATTTGAACACCTTCTATCTAGGAATCCACTTGTTTATGATCGATCATCACTAAGAATTATGAACCATTTATTCTCAGCACGATACAATTAGTGAATAGAATAATTATGACAGCTCAAGTCTCTCTCTCTCTCTACACAAACTGTCCATTAACAATAATTTTTGGTCGGCGCATTAATTAAAACAGTTCAATCAGCTAATTAATGTTTATATAACAATTCATCTAATTATAAACAACATAGGAGTCGTGTAAAACAATTAACTACGAATTTCATTTAAAAGATATAAGTGGGTGATTCAGAGTGACAAAAAGATTGATTTTTTCTTGAATGTGTTCACGTGATCTTACTCAAGTTAAGTGGGCTCAAAGCATATGAAATTTCAGTTAAAAAAAACCATTAAAAAATTGTGTGGTTACAAGTTTTTCCAGGTAGGGCAATTGGTGTAGTTCATCTTAATTGACGCATGTACATCACTTTCAATAAGATCAATAATTTGGTGACAAGAAAGGCATAGAAAATACTCATTGCAAATAAAAAAAAGGTGTAATGGACGGAAAAGTCTATGTAGGATGAATATAGCAAGCATCTTAAGCCAGATTCTTGTGAATTTTGTTTGGCATTTTTTGTTTGAAGGTAACTGATGTGTCCCTTAAAATAGCATGAATTGGAGGCAAAAAGACATTTACATGTGCATGCGTGTGGACACAGTGACTCACACAAACTTAGACTAAAGTGTGTAACTTGCAAAACATCAAATCAAGAAAACAACATAATTAACACAGCTTTTGATGTTTGAGTGCTTAACACACTTCATTATTATTGAAAACTATTGAACAACAAAGAATTAGATCTAAGGTTGTTGGTTCTTACCTCCATTGAGCCAAAGAAGAAGAGGGAGTGTGTGTTTAGAACGTTGAGCTTCCACAAAGTAATAATAGAAGGCACGACCAGCACTTTCATCCACAGTGACATACCCTCCATACTGAGAAAAACTCACTTGGGGTTGCCCTGGAAGAATTCCAATTCCGTCTTTCTCTTTGAGACCCTCTTGAGAAAGAACAATGCCATCAAGAACAACCTCATCAACCTCAAACTGGGTCCTATCAGATTGTGAATTGTCTCTGAAAAACTTGGACTTGTGCAGTTTGTTAAGAGCTTCAAGTTGCTTATTTGCTGAGGTTTCAGCCACAAAGAGTGAAAAACTGATAAGGGACAGAAGAAGGACACAGGAAGTGGTTGCTTTGTCCATTGTGTCTTTCTGTGGAGAATCACAGAGAAGAGTGGGAAATATATAGGAAATGTGAGAATGGTATGGGTTATAATAAGCCAAAAATTGGATAGCTGTTTTGTGTCACCATGTCACAATGTATCTTATTCTACAAAGAAGAATAACTGCTTTAGAATTTTGAAGTTGCCACAACCAAGACAGGTTTTGAGGGTAAGATTGAGCAGCCCAAAATTGATTTGATAAGCATGTGGGCCAAATTGAAGGTTCAGAGGTACCTTCTCCTTAGCCACCAATTGTGTTAGGCCACATGAGTGGATCTTACGACTACAATTTTATTTCAATGGCACGAGCAAGCTAGCTGGAGAATGAAGTGTGTGAGAAGAACACTCAAATTACCCTGTGTAAATATTTTGACTTATATAGGGAAAAAATGCTATTGATCCAATGTTTTACTAAAGAAAATTAACTTTGAACTGTTGAATATTAATATTAGTATTTGTTATTGTAAAAAGGGATATGTTACCGTCTTCATCTTTGAATATTTAGTTTCTTATTTTCATCTTTATTATAGAAGATGCAATTAGTTACAAAAGCTTTTCTGATACTAAAATAAGTGTTCGAAGGTCGAAACTTTTATATAAGTAAGATTAAAAACATACTTTTCTTTCTAAAATTTCAAGTGTTAATAGATGCTAAACATTATAATTTTGATGTAATTGATTGATCATTTACAGTATTTTTACAACTGCGGTTAAAATGATTAGATGACTATGTTTAAAATAAACAATATTATATATCAATTTTGATGGACAAGTATTTGGGCAATTTTTTTATAATAGTGTAATTCTTCTCATACTAATGTTTAAAATAGATAAAAAAATCAATTATCAAAATAAATAAATTGTATCAGCTAAGTACGATTTCAATATAAAAAAATTATGTTAGCTGAATATAATTTTACTTAAAAAAAATTGATGCAAATTTGCATTAATTTATACTATATATAATACAAAATAATGCAAATTTACATGAAATTAATGTAAATAATAGAAATCTTGAAATCTCACATGATTTCAATTCGGAAGAAATAATTGAAATTGTCTTTTAAGTTTATACAACTTTAAGGTTAATAGTAAAGTAGTCCTTACTTCATATGATTTATCTTTTTTCTAAATGAAATTGAGCTTACTTGACACAATTCTTTCGTGTTTAATTAGCATCATTTATCCAATCTCATAATTAATTTTTTTTTCCTCTGTATCATCACGAAGAATTACACCATTTTGAAAAAAAATTAAAGTGTTCAGTCCATATCTGTCCAATGACTTATCCTCCTCTACAGTACCGTATTAATATTTTGGTATGATTCCTAAAGCTAAATATGAGTTAATTTGGCGAGGAGAAGAACTGGGTTATTGCAAGAGAATGACAAAGGAAACCAAAGCGACAAAAGGAAGAATCCATGTATGAAGAAACTAAAGGTGTTAACCCTTTTCCGGAATCTAATGATAACTATTCAATTTCGGAATCACTTTATTAAATTTAGGGTTAGGATAATAATTGTGCCCATTTATTAACTTTTTTAGGGTGTCATTACAACGAGTCTGCTTTTTCAATTATGATTTGCTTAACATGATTTGTGTAAGTTACGAAAATGGCGAATAGAAAAGACACAGAAAGGTGGGGGATGAAGGAGGAAGGAAGATTCACATTGATGAATCATAAGTAATGCACATGCCATTTAAGCCCTATTAAAAAAAATATATAAAAAAAAGGTAATTCTAAATACACAAAAGGTCAACATTTACTTCAATTTAGCACATGCCAACCAAATTTTACATCCACATGTTTGAACTAAATACTCCATCAAATTTCTTTCAAAACAGAGAATTGAATTCATTGGAGATGGAATTATGGGCCTTTGGAATTTAAATATCACTCACATCCAATTAAAAAGAACAAAAATATGGATAATATTTACTTACAAGATAATTCTTTTAAGTTATGTATTATTCTAATTTATTATATAAAAAAAATGTTTTTATCTATAATAATAATAAAAAAATTGTATGCTTTTAAAGCTTAAACTTAAAAGTTCAGACAGATTATTAAAATCTTGCGAGAGTGATGAGTTATATTAAAATAGACATGGACATAAAAGCACATGCAGCTCTATATAATATTTTTTTATTATATTATTTATTAATTTATTTATTCCTCTGTCACATCAATCATTGTATCTCGAGGCCTTTCTTCTCATCTTTCACTTTGTTTTATATAAATATATAAATGCATTTTTTATTGTATTTAAAGCCCTTAGACAGTTTCTTCTCCAACACTGTGATCTTCCAAAAGATTGCACAATAAGGTAATTCTGCTTCAACCTGCAGTTTTCACATAATTCCATGTCTTTGTTTGAACTAAAAAACGCTTTCAAATAAAAAAGGCAACAAAACCATAAAAAGTCCTTTACTAATTACGTGGGATTCGTTTCTGATAAATCACTCTTAAAATTTAATTCAAATTGCTTCACATAAAAGTTTAGCACAGCATCAAAATTTTGTGTCCATTAGTTTCAAGCTTGTAGTAGGCTTGAAGAATGGTTCAAATTAATTATGAGCAATCACTGTCATTGGGACACCTTTTTTTTGTGTTCTTTAAATTGTTTTGTTCATTAAGAAATATTCCATGAGGATAATATACCTAACCAAGAAGATTTATTATGAGATAAAGACAAAACATTTTTTACTAAAAACAAGAGACCCGTAGCGTTTGAGTGTACTTCATAATTTAGCCTTTTCAGTTGTTTTTTCTACCTAATGATAGAGTAGTAATTAAGTTGTGACTGACATGTATAATAAGTCTAAGAAATCATAAACTCAATTAGGATTTAAGGAAAAGAACAATATGCTATCATTTATGTTGGAGTTTAATTGTAAGTGAGAGATATATAAAATGAAAACAAAATCATAAATATATTGTTCTATTTTTTTTAAGTTAAAAAATGTGTTTTGTTTTTGCGTATTGGTTCATGTTTTATTGATTAATTTTTTTATAAATATATTAAATTTAAAAGATGACGTTGTTAATGAAAATGTTAATACAAAATTAAATTTTTAAATTTAGTTTGAGAAATAAACAAAATACTTCTAATATTGCAAAGGATTGAAAATATATAACTTTTTTTTAAGTTGATAAACAAGAATGTAACGTTATTTTAAAGTCGGTTTCGTTATCCATATTAGTTTAATGTTTTAATAAGTTAAAACATAAAATAAAATAGTAAAACTATATCATGTATGATATTTTATCATAAGTGGTATTTTTATTAAGGTATGGAAAACATGCTAATAAAGAAAATGCATAAAGGTTTTATCTGCAAAGGTGTAGATACGTTTGTAAGAGTGTGAGAGTCATGTTAAAAGAGAAAATGCATTAGGAGTATTACTTATTCTCGCATACCAATGTGAAAATGTTATAAAAAAATTGGAGACACATTTATGAGAAAATATGTAAACTTTTTTCCAACAAAAGTATGTTATGCATTTCTTATTCACAAAACTTCAATTTGAGACATTACTTACTGAAACCGAGTTTAGTATATTTTTTTTTTTTTCGTTCTACTGTATTTAGCTAACAATGTTAAAGAAAAGATTGAAATAATATTTTTGCAAGTACTTTATTCATCAAAATAATCAACATAGTATTTGTTAAACCATCGAAGCACTTCAATTTTTTTATCCTCAAAGCGATTGAACTTGGAAACTTGAAAGATATCAGTTTGGGCTGTGTAAGATTTCTTATTCTGATCCATTATTAACATTTCTAATTAATTACATCTTTTGGGCTGCTAAAGTAATTTGAGTGTTGAATATCTTGGACTAAAACATAAATATTCTCTCTCACTAAATAATGAACTTCTTCCGTAGACCAAAAGAAATCTTCTGTTAGATTTTAATCACACGTTAATGTTCTGTCCAAAGAAAATCTCACCTTAATTAACTTAATACCCGTAATTTTTGTAACATGGCAGTTATTAAATACAAAATTTATTATTTTCACTAAAAAAGCGTTGATATATTATTAAATGTTTCAGTTCTGATATATCTCGTTATTCAAGTGAAAGAAAAATGAGGCAAAATTGATAGTAAACTAAAAAAAAAAGTGATAACGAATTTTCTACCTTTTATTCTGATTCTGAAAGAAGAGGAAAAGGGTAAAGAGCTACAGTAGCGGAAAGAGCTAAACACACTAAGACTCGTAACAAACATGCACACTCTTTCCCAAACCATTTTGGAAACACAGTATAATAGAATTCAAGCTACGCCATGTACATAGTTGCAACAAACAATCCATTCATTTCATCCAGACAAAATCCCGGGCAAAAACAATACATTAATCAGTCAATTTGTCTGATTTCTTCACAGATTTTAATAATATCAATCATCTCTACAAGCTAACTTCACTACTCTAATTTATGAGAATTAAATACTATTATAAAAACCAAACACATTGACCGTGGTAACTTGTCCTAGTGGCACAGATGACAAGAGCGACCACTAAATGACTATGATGCACTTCAAAGAAATCAGTGCTATAAAACATCATCTGTTAACTGGTATGTAGGTATAGTGTCTATCTCTGTGTCATTTATCTTTTTACAAACATATATAAAGTGAGAGTCTGGATCTTCCAGAACGAAATCTGCTGGAAGCAATCCCTTTTCTGAAAGGGGGATGGGCTCCAAGAATGATTTGCTCGATGGTGTACTACTTTCGGGCTTTTGAAATCCAGGTCTTGCTGCAAGGAATTAGAGACCATATGCATGAGAAGAACACTGAATTACAGATCCACAACTTCAGGAAATTATAATTCTTACAGTTTCTATAAACTCATGAGAGCGTAACCTTTTGTAAAAGAATCAACATAATCATTTATAAATCACTTAAACATTGCTTAAATTATAATAGACAATCGATTTCGTTTATTCTTTCCATCTTCAATACTATTAATCCATAAACTGATCTTATACTGATGATATTGTCAAATGTCATTCCTACTAGCAGAGTAATGAAATCTCAATTAGTTTTTTGGTAAAGATGCCTACAGCATAGAATAAACTCTCCCTCGAGCATTCAAGATTTGACATAACAAAAGACAGAGATCTTCAATCTCGCTAAAATATTTAAGTTTCACATAGCTTTGCTCATTATCCAAATAAGACCAAAATCAAAAGAAACATTCTTCTAATCCTCTTTTCGCCTACAATATCCAATGCCAAGTACAAAATTAAGTATAAAAGGACAATTAATCCACATTTAGTGGTGAAGAAAACTTTTAGCTCAAGAAAAGATGAAAAGGAGTAAACTTACGGATATTATACAACGTAATTTTCCAATTGTAGACGGGTCTACATAGATGAGGCATCCTTACTGTTGGATCGCCATATGTGATCTGAAACAAGTCACCATTCAAAAATTTGTTATACTCTCCAAAATTGCAAAATTTATAATAGCACACTGATACATAGAAGACCTTATCCATGTAAACTAATATTTTAGCCTATATAATAAAAACAAAGGATAAATTATTTTTATATACATAAATTTATAATAAATATTTTATAATATATTACTATACTATCATGTAAGTTCATAATAACATTTATTGAACTGTAAAGTTTTATATTAAATTACAGTAAATAATTCATAGAATGATACTTGATTATTTTTAACTGCTGAAAATTTGTTTAAAAAATTGAAATTCAATTCAAGAGGTTAAGTAAAACTCTTAAAAGTGTTCTCGTCGTAAAAAAGATTCCTAAAAACCTTTCCGTTGAATATTAGCTCCAGAAAACACTTTCATGATAGACAGAGTGCTATTATAATTTATATAAATATAAGATAAAATTACCAATATATAAGTTCCTCCAGGTTTTAGAAGCCTGCAAAGAAGAAAATAGGCATAATCAGTGAAAATTTTGACAAAAATATGACTATTAAAAGCTTCTGTTCAAAACTCAAGAAATTTACTCTCATTAAAGTCTTTACAACCTACACACTTCTGCAAGCATCCGAGAAGCACTCATTGGAGCATCAGTACCACACTAAAGAACATATAAGCAAAATCGAGGATTAGGACATGCAGAGAAAATATATATAAAATTTGAGAACTATCAGTGAAGCAACATACCATCAATGAATCGAGAGTTCCTAGATCAACCATCAACAAAGCATTGGTGAAAATGTAATAGCGAGACCAAAGTAGCATCAGTATATGAATTACGAAAAATGTACACATTCTAGATTTCATTAATTTAGACAAAGTTTGCATTTAATAGAGTTACCGATACCTTTATCAATAACACCATCAAAAGATTCATCTGGAAAAAGGCTCATATCCCTGACATCCATCTGCATGTCTATTGAGATTCACGGAGGAAGCGTACGTCAGGAGTTCAGGGCTTTTGAAGTTATTTAAAAAGTAACATACCATACAAATAAGCAAAAAACAATGTTATCAATCAGATACATTTTAGCTGGGGGATGTACTCATATTTTCTTCTCATCATCTCAATCGCAACTGACGAAATATCAATATTTGTGATGTGCTCATAACCATCTTTGACCATATCCTCGGACATAACTGCAAAATATGACAGTACCCTTTTCCTTGTAAGTTTCTCCAAAAAATCTGAATTCAATAGTTCACACATGATAAATCTCATTCAAGTGAGCTGGCAAATGATAAGATCCCGAGATAAGCCTATGAAAACCTTAGTTTCGAAAATAACGGAAATACAGCTCCGGTTCAAAAAGCAACACAGCTTTAAACAAACTTAAATACGCAAACGAATAACAGAGAACAAGAACTCCATCTTTGCTTTGATGAGAAAGAGAATGAAAACTAAATCCACCAACGCTATCCTCATTGCTTCACTACAACTGCATAAACTATTTTGTAACACTCCCACACTGCAAAATCTCTTTTTTTTTTTCAGGGCAGTTATTTTCTTCCATAAACAATTTAAACAAAGCTTTGTTACAAAACAGCAACACATCTACAACATGCCAAGCAGATTAATCGATCAAAGCTGCACATGTGACATGAACCAGAACTTAAACTACACAAATTACACCGCAGCTTTCATCTCCAACCTAAACCGTTTCGTGTTTAGCAACTAGATTCATCCTCCACAAAATAACTGTTAAGGAAATCCCTATTTCTAGTCCGTCAGATGATCGTATCACTATTCAACTTCCTGAATCACTGTTCAATCAATGGCACAAACAAAAAATCTAATCCAGCAATTGGCAGCAACTCTCGTTACGACGAAAATTTGTTCTCCAATTAAAGAAGTAGAAAATAATTGGACGAACTCTTATTTTAATTGAGAAAAATAAGATCCAGCGTTTGCAATCCTAAAAAGAGAAAAACCCTAAAGTAAAAGTAGATTTGGTGAAGTTACAGCAGAAAAGGAAAGAGGAACGATTGTGTTGGTGTGAGAGCGAAGTGAAGAAAGAGAAAGAGGAAAGCTTCGTTACCAGCATTGCCGCAACCAACCATGAGAACCCTGGAAGAAAGAGGAATGAAATTGCGCACGAAAGGTCTGAGAGCAGAATAACGCTGGTACCAATCGAAGGAACCACCCTCTTGGATGTAGCGCGCGTCCCAATAGAGCGCGTCGCCGTAGTTGTAGGTGTTGCAGCTCGACACATCCCTGAACATCTTCCCAACTTGTCTTACTGCACTCCAACAGTGAGCGCGTGAGCGAGCGAGTGAGTGAGTGAGAAATCGGTTATGGTGGTTGGTTGGTGCGAGAGACTGTGTGGTGGGAGTGGAACACGGCGGCGACAAAACCAGATTTTCTTTCTTTTTTTTGTTTTTTTTTAACTGTTTATATATATATAAATGAGAATTCTGAAAATGTGAAGTTCAGTTCTTCCCCTTTTGTGTGGGCCTTTGATTGTGGGCCTTCTCTTCTGGTGCAGGTACAAATCTTTATCCACCGTTCATTCCTTCACGATTCACTTCACTCACCCCTTGGAGCCATGAAAGATCCCGAATATTCATTTTTTCTTTTTTTTCAATTTCTTATTCTCATGTTAAACACTATAATCATTCACCAACTTAACTATATATAAATGTACGTGATATTTATTTAGCTTTACAAAAAAAATATTTAAAACATCCACAAAACAAAAATAGAAATTTAAATTATATTGTGAGTTTTAACTACTAAAATGTTTAAAACTGATCTTATTGAAATTGGATCAGAATTTTTGAGTTGGAATATAATTAACATAAAGTTCTATGATAGTTAGATAATCTTTTAATAAAACATCGAGTGAAAATTTATTTTTATCTCTAATTTCTGATCTTTTAATAATAATAATAATAACAAGTGAGTTATTGTTCATGAATAAAAATTATGATAGTTAATAACATAATATTATGATATAATCTACCAGTCATAAAATATATTTAATATAATTAAATTACATTATCTCATTCGATTGAATTTGATAGTAACATACAAACGACAATTGTTAATGAAATCTATAATGTATAGGAAATGTTAATAAATTAGTTATAAGAGCCGGAGTTATAAAAAGAAGCAGAAGCTTAAACTATAATAATTAACTTGAAATTGTCTATAAAATAATAATAAACTAATGACTAATAGCTTTTTTGTGTGGCTCTTTAAACAACTAAAAATTGTAATTTAACCTAATTTATATATCAACAAAAGAATTGCAGTAAATATAATTTTCCAAATAGTTATTACAAAAAATCAATAAAGTTATCATGTCAAATTACAATTGCATAGCAGTATTTTTTTTTTAAATAGTCCAAGAAATACATACTTAGTATAATCATTACATTTTTCATATATTGTCTACAAAAATTATAATATGGGTGAAACATTCTTTTACTATTAAAATATTGTTGAATATCTTAAGAAAAGAGGGAGAGAAATTACAACACCGCACCGAACTACTCGCAGTTCAATGCAACCAGATAAGGAAGAAACGCTGTCACCGCTTGAAGAAGCCAATTTTTTTATCGATTCACTTTGTTTCTTATTCTTATCTACTGTTTACCAAAGTTAAGAACTGGTGTTGCAAGTTTTCATGCCAATTAACGAATAAAATGCAACAGCAAGAGGTTAGAGACGAGAATATCAGAAACAATGGTGGTGAGAGGGAAGAGAAGGAGGAGAACGCACCTCCATTGATGGCTCTGAACCACGTTTCAAGGCTGTGCAGAAACCTGAAGGAATCCATAGATTTCTACACAAAGGTGCTGGGATTCGTGGAGACTGAGAGGCCCCAAGCTTTGGACGTTGAGGGTGCATGGTTGTTCAACTATGGAGTTGGGATCCACCTGGTGCAGTCCAAAGAAGAAGAAGAAGATCAGAGATTGCCTTCTGATGCCCAACACTTGGATCCCCAGGACAACCATATATCTTTTCAGGTATAGATTTATTGGAAAGACGATAACTTTGTTGTTTTTATGCATTTGGGGTTGTTTATTTTGCTAGTGTGAAGATCTGGGAGCAATGGAGAAGAAGTTGAAGGAGATGAATGTGAAGTTCATGAAGAGGAGTTTGGAGGCAGAAGATGGAACTACGATGGACCAGATTTTCTTCAACGACCCAGATGGGTTCATGGTGGAGATATGCAACTGCGAGAATCTCAAACTTGTTCCTGCAGATTCTCTCAGCAAGATTAAGATTCCAATGGATCGACACACGCCACCGGTGGAGACAAATCAGAAGAGTGATTATAATGCTGCAAAATAACTTTGCTTTTTCACGTGCTTCTTCATCTTGCTTCGTTAGCTTTCATGGTGAACTTATGAATCTGATACACAAATATTCTGAAATTTTAACTTCAGGGTTTTTGTTGGACATCAAAGTTCGATTCTCGTACAATGGTACGATGTTAATATGATCTGATAGTATAATACCAGAAAAAAAAATATACATTTTATGAATCTTAACAAAAACATAGGAAATCTTAAAAAACCTACATTTGTACAAATCATGTTTACTTCTCAGCATCATAAATTGTTTTTAGGTCAGAAACATGTCTAATTTAAGGAAGGTTTAGGTTTTCTTTCATTATGGGGCAATTTTTTTTTTCGAATTATTCCATCTTTACTAAATCGTGCCACCATACCACTATTTTAAAAATTTAATTGAAATCGTGTAAATTGAACTAAAAATATGAATTAACTAAACATTATAACACAATTTCAATTAGTACTGTTATAATTTTAATTTCAATTAATACCTGTTATGAATTAACTAAACATAATTACCTAAACATTATAACATAATTTCAATTAATACCTAAACATTATAACATATCTGAATATTATAACATAATTTCAATTAATACCTATGACACGCTTTCTTTTTAATAAAATAAAAAACTTAATACCTATGATACGATTTCTTTTTAATAAAATAAAAAGCCGAAAGTTTATATGTAATTAATATTATCCTGTATAAGGTTATGCGAAAGCTATACACCTATATACGAAGAGTGTAATTACAACATGCTAAATTAATTTATGAGTTTATATAAACCTATATACGAAGAGTGTAATTACGAATATAAACATGCCTTCCACTGGAATGAAACTTGTGAAGGGAGCTTCCGTCCAGGTTTTTTTTTTTCTCATGCTAGTGTAATTTACACAATATTATGAAAATCGAGAAAAATAAATCATTACTTAATACGACTTCTTCTATGTAAAATTAATCGTGTGGTCTATATATAATTTTAGTCGAAAGGAAAGTCGTATTATCTTAAAATAATTTCACTGAAACTGTAGATGTCTTACACGAAGTTGTGCGATATTCACATGACGTTGCTTTCTTTAAAGAGTCACTAAACTCACATATCTATCACTTTTTTATGTGATTGTGGGTGTTATGTTTAATAATATCGATTTTTCATGTGATTGTGATTGGTGGGTTCATCAAATCCATTTAATTTGCATCATGTTTTCCATTCAATTTAATCGAATAAATTTGTATTATAAATTCTTTTGATTTGATAGATTCAATTTGTATAGTAAATTTTTTTTGATTGAGATATTTTAATTATGGGTTACTGCCTTTATTTGCTATATTTTTTTGTTTACAAAATGCTCTTTATAATTTTGGTACAATCAAATACATGTAGGGTTTTCTTTATTTTTTATATTATTTTTTTACACCTTTCATGTTCTGGACATAGATAAATTGAAATATGAGATATGTACTGTTTTCACTAAATAAAGTCGTTGTTAATACACACAAATTTTTCATTAATAATAACATTATGGATAACACGACTTCTCTCAATTTTAAACTTTTGATATTTTTTTACACATTTTGATAATAGTTGAATAAATTTGTATTAGTATAAAAAAAAATAAGAAGAAGTTACACATTTTGATAATAGTTGAATAAAATTGTTTTAGTATAAAAAAATAAGAAGAAGTTTTTTTCTTTATACAAATACGTGGTAGTGATCTTAGTCATTGGATTTAGATTTATATATATTATGTGTAATGAATATTAAAGATGAGAACATAAGAAAACAATTATATAACTAAATATGAAAAAGTAACAAGTTGTTGCAGAGCTAGCTGACCCTAGATAATCTTTACTAAAAAATATTATCAAACACTCCTATTTATATTTTTTTATAAAATTTACTTTGATTTCCTTTATCACATTTAAAAGAAAAATAGTATTTTTTTTTTCTTATGGAAAGGAGTAATTGCTTCCTATAATGTCTTCGGGAAATTAAAGAATTGGGCTTACTTATTTTAGAGATGATAGTTGAGTTATTTCTGAATAAATATTGATTTGTAAGAAATTTTCTGATGAATAAGTCACTTTAGTTTTTTAGTTGGAAGTTTAAGACAAATTCACTTATATAATGTTCTTCTAGGTTCTCCTTATCCTGAGATCAAATCAGGGCTAATTTTATAAAAATATTAAATGCATCAGTATATTGAATATCAAAATATAAAATGTATTAATATTATATATATATATATATATATATATATATATATATATATATATATTATAATTTTTTGTTTTTTGTATTTTATTTTTATATAATTATTAATTATATATTTTTTATTTTTTTATATATTTTTGTTTTTATAAATATTTTACATACATAAAAAAAAACAGAATAAAAAAATTATAATATATATATATATATATATATATATATATATATATAAAAGAAAACATATTAAAGTTTACATTTACATTATTTTTTTTAACAAACACACGTGACA
>Ga0099824_1004106_pt1 | contig 21074 bp, 11 predicted proteins | sample SiratrowhiteBW_FD_76837 | JGI IMG/M metagenome (GOLD analysis project Ga0099824, IMG submission 76837) | Root nodule microbial communities of legume samples collected from California, USA - Siratro white BW | ecosystem: Host-associated > Plants > Roots > Nodule | place: USA: California... | reverse complement strand
TCTAATAAATTCTTTTTGTTTTTTTTTTTTTTTTTTTTTTTTTTTTTTTTTATTTTTTTTTATATAAATATTTATTTTTTTTATATTTCTCTTTATATATTTTTATATATATATATATATATATATATATATATATATATATATATATTTATATTTGGAAGCATATGTTGATATTTGAGTTATTAACTTAGTCAAGGGGATATAGACTTGTATAATTTATCAACTTATTAGTTTATATATGAAAAAAATGGAATGTATATTTAACATGAAAGCTAATTGAATAACAATAGGCAAATAGGTATAAACCTTTTATAGAGGTATTTTAACTTAATTTAATTAATTTAATTATAAAAGTCCCCAATATATCACTAAACTTTTAATCAACGCCAAATGTTAAGGTTATGGACCATTATTTTTGATATCTAACTAGCCAGCAATTGAGAAAAAAGGAAGAGAAGGGGTATGGAAGTTGAAATCTAAAAACATCATCCACATATGTTTGGACCAGTTTCATGAGTATTTAGAAAAACTTGTAATGAAGGTTGAAGCACTTCTTATGTATTTTTTTTATTTATTAATTTATTTTTGCTAATAAAAAATAAGTATTTAAAAAAATTAAAAATATTTAAAAGTTAAAGTTGATTGATTAACAAATTACATTTTTTTTAAAAACATTTGGTAAGATAAAATTAGCTTATAAATAAAACTAATTTTAAAACTATCACAAAAGTTATTTTTTTTTTATTTTTATCTTTTATAAAATGCTTTTAAAAAGTCCATTCGTGTCTTTAATATTCGCATTTTCCATGAGTTAGATCTTTATCCAAAAATATTTTTAAAAAAATGACAGCTCCAGAACATATCCTAGAGAGTCTTTCCCTCAACCCACATAATCATTGGACTTTTGTAGTAAAATGAAAATAAATGACTCATAAGAATAGAAAAGGAATCCCATGCAGCCTACCCAGTGAAGCAGAACTTACTGTAAAAGAAATTCATTGATTATTATATTGCTGAGAAATTGAATTAATAAAAGATGCAATATAGGTTTAGGAGCACAGCAATTTCCATTATTGTCTCAAATTTCTGTACCAAGGATATTATCTGTCCTTTGTCCCACTTCTTGCAATTCATCAAAAGGAAAAACAACCAACAAGATGGACCAGCATGCCAAAAATTACCAAAAAAAAATATAATTTTGTTAGTTCAATATTAGCATATTATTTAAGAGTCAAAATTAAAAATAAGATAAGTACATATTTTCTTTTTAATTTTCTGACACGTTTTTTAAAATTAAAATTATAATAAAAGTTTAGTTTTTTTAAAAACAAATAATATTTCATATATATAGATTGATTTACATTATCTCAATGGACTTTAAATTTGTTGGAACATTCACGCTGAGTGAGGACTGAAAAAGTTTTAAAAATACCTATATGACATTTCAAAAATGTTTGATGAAAAAAAAAAAAAAATCATTTGGGCAAGAATTGATTGAATATTTTCTTGCACTTGTAGGCCACACCTCATGAATATAAACACCACCAAATTAAGAATGTTTTTTTTTCCTTGCCTATTATTTTTTTACTGCATTGATTGGTGTCACCAGCCCAAAGATAATTGGTTTCCAAGATAAATACTTTTAAAATCTTCTAATTTGTTATGATAGATCTGTTTCCCGAAAAGTATATCTTTTGCTTAAAATTATATACTTTCATTTTACAACAAATTATATTATCACACATTATTTACTTATATATCACTTTTTAAATACTATTTTTCCTTTCTGCTTCTCAATTTTATCATCCATCTTATCCTTAATCTTCTTTTTTGTTTGCTGGTTAAGAATTTATGTAAAAATATACAAATACTCTGTCGGAGTTATAGCCATTATAGTTCTGCATGATAATTAAAAAAACATTAAATAGTCTTAAATTCAAGTTCATTCAATTGTAGTCTTATACTTTATTATTGTTGTCTAGGTCGATTTATTCATTTTGTTACATGAGAATGAAAGAGAGTACCATTAAATTATTTTAGTACAAGAAAACAACACCAAGAACACAATTTGTTAAACTGTAGAATCTATGAAAATAAGTTAGGTTGAACATATTTTTCGTTATCAACAAAAGAGTATATTAAATAGGAAGCACAATCAGTTTATAGCTACAAAATTTCAAATACAGTCAACATGCTAAAAAATCCCTCATACTCAACTCCTCTTATTACTGTGTTATAAATCAACAAAATAAATCTATAAGCAGCCAAACATTATGAGCTCTGCCCCATACTCAAACTAGGTAAAGAAACAGGTTGAGCATATATGTTACAATTTGGTCACCTAGTGGATACTTTTTTTTTAATTAATTTTTAAAATCGAATAAAATAGAGTGATTGGTATAAAAAAAAAACATCAACAATAAAATAATTATATAGAATTTACTTTTAAAAATTTATATTTTTGAAATTATAGAATTAAAATTATTTTTTAAAGAGATTATTAGTTTATTTAAATTTATACTTTATGCTATAACTTATATCAATTTATTTTTCGGAAAGGACTAATACTAATATTTTATGGTAAAGTTTTGTTTTGATTATACTTTAAGATAAAAGAAAATATTAAATTTAATTTTAAAAAATAGTTTTTAAATAATATTATTTAAACTTAAAAAAAGTAAAAAGTATTTATAAAAATCATGAGTACTAATGCAAAAGTTTTTTCCAAAACGGCTAAACAAGATAATTACTAGATAACTATTAGTAATACCTAGCCACAATCCTAACTAATTGAATTATAACAACCATTAGCTCCTAACAAAAACAGTGGTCATTAATTACAGGCTTTCCAAACCCACTAGAGACTGGATAAAATCACTCGAGTATTAAGACTATCCCATATTTAACCTATATAAGCAAATTTAGTCAAAATAGTTCAAAAGAGTTTAAGCACGAAAACCATAACCCCCAAGGAACAATTATACCAAAATAGTTTTGGGTTTAAACTTGAAACACAGTAAAGGCCTAAAGTGCACTTAGTTTTTTAACAGGATAAAATTATACAAATATCTTCAATGAGTTTAAAACAGTACAGATTTAGGTAAGTTCTTTCAAACACATCAAACGGAGCTAAATTGTAACGATTATCTCAAGCACATAATGAACATCAAGAAACTTTATAAGTCAAACATCGGAAAAGAAAACATGAACAAAACCATGTAAAGTTTACAGCACAATAATAAAAGGTCCAAGAGAAATCCAGACTTATTTATTACATCTATATATGAAGGCCATATGGAGCAACTTTCACTACTTAACATCGTTCCTAGATGGTGAAATAAGTCACTTGCCGCGCCAAAGAAGATAGGGTTCTCTAAGGTGCGCTAAATTGACTTGTTTCCCTTCTTCGGAAGGACCGCCTTCTTTATTTGTCTATCATCTTTCTATATCTGTTACATCTCCATCTAGTACTAGAAAAACCAAAATTAGTGACCGAAATAATTTATACGTAACTTTATAGATTCATTACTAAAAGTGAAACATACGTTTATTAAACCTGCAGTAAATGAACATCAACATTTTTAGAATTGAAGGGTCATCAATTTGCTTACCATTTGAGGGCTCGGTGCATAAGTGACTCCACTGCACACTGCAGCTTGGATCCGCTCAATTGTGCACTTGATCAAAGTGCTAACAGTATTCAGTGAACTAGCAGAGAGTTTTGAAGTTGGAACAGAATCAACCAATATCTGAAATGCCACTGTTAGAAGGCAACCTCCAGATCCAACCTCACGAATGGGTCCAACGTTGTCCACCGGTTCAGGCCCATCAGGAAGAACAGCAAAGCCCGAGGGCAGCAGGGCAACAAAATCAGGATTTCCACCTCTCAACACACCATTCACGGAATTTATATCAACAGGAGCATACACCACAAACGAGCCTGTTGCATCAGTGCAACTCTCTTGAAGTATAATCATATTGCTGTGGCCCGAATTCGGAGTCTACAATTTGCATTCACCAAAAAACATGCCACATTATTTATAACTACAATGAGATGTGTAAACTATGAAGTGTACCCCTTCAGCATGCTAAACTAAAACTTACGTTGACTCGAAGCAAGGAGACACAGTTGCCAGTGTCATGACCATTGGCAATGTGTGCCAATTCTTCCACATTTCCCCCGTTAGAGAGAATGTCCCACTGCAAATTCAACAAGATGTTTGCAAATTTGAACAATATAATGAACAATAGCTACCAATTGAGATTCCATTGCAAGGCCAAGCAAGAAAATTAATCATTATAATAAGGCCACATAACCCTATACTTAAAATATAGTTAGATATTGTATTATGAATGGAGATATGTAATGTAACTTGTAACCAATGAGCTTTTATACATTTACCAGATGTCTTGACTTTTCAGATCGCAGAAAATAAAAGACGGTCTTTGAAGGAACTGGGAGCCACAAAGAAGTTGCAGCACTGAGCACAAGACCAGAAGGTCTGCCTGGATCATCCACACTTTTTCTGGTCATCACCCTTAAACCTTCACCGGGAACTGGAAGTAGTGTCCAAGCATTTGCAGTCGAAGAACCAACAGAAGTACAGAAGCTCAACATCATTCTTTCAGCTAGTCTCATCATACTTCTTCGCCCCTCGCAATTCGTTAGCACTGCATTTACATAAATATAGAGAACACTAATTAAGTTACCTGTTTTTGCAATTGAGTGTCTAACCTTTTTACACATCTTAGAAATTAATGAATCAAAAAGAGAAAAAAAAATGAAGCAAGATCATAATACCACCAACGCTTGCGTGAGGGAGGTTCGTGGCCATTGCACTTGCAAGACGTTCGCATTGTCTATCCAAGGATGCCACCCAGCGTTTAGCTCCAAAGGCGAAGCCAGAATCAACATAGCTTTTGTAAAGATCATGCACTTCATTATCTTCCAGTTCTACATGTTCAATCCAAACAATCTGAAGAAAACAATTGATAATTACTGGTTGTTTACAACAAAGTTTTCTCGATGGAAAAGTAATGTAATTAATCACTGTAGAAGTGAAGTTAATAGTTGAAATATGACCTTTGAGTAACCATTTGGCAATTCTGTGATTACGCAGCCGGAGGGTCGTCTTTGGCCATTTGTAAATGAACCAGGTCGCAGCTGATCCACCGAAAAATCAACAATAGCCCACGATTCTGAACTTTGCCTCTTACAGAACCTCACGAAATAGTCGTCACGAACAGGAACAAGCGGTGAAGGGACTTGGAACTCAGCTGACATCTGAAACAACAAATTAAATTCTTAGGTTTAGGCATGCAATTAATTTTAACCAGTTAATCAATTCTCCAGATAGATCACAAAGTGGATAATAGGAGAAATTAAGACAAACTAATAAATTAAACTTTGCTTACCATTTGAGCGGCTCCATCCAAAACTTCTGTTTGCCCAATTTCCAGAATCTGATGTACCGCTGCCCTTGAAACGATGCCACAAAACATGTTTGCCCATTGATTCTGAAAATCATTATCAACAGTCTCAATGTCAGTACACCAGGTTAATATGATTCTGCAAATTGTCTAAACCTACCATTTTTATTTTGACAACAATTACATATCAAAATAAAATAAAATCAAAAGCTATAGATATCTTGAACACATAGTTAGAAAGAGTATTAATACTCACCACATCCATAAAGATCTCAACGAGTTTATTGTAATCCATGATGACCACTGAGGAATGCCTTGAAGCTTCGATTTTTATGCCCAGGTGTGTTGGGCCTATTCCCTTAGGGAAACACCTCAGATATTCATCTTGGTTCAGAATCTCACAGCCACAACTTCGAGGGACCCACAAAGTGGTTCCAGCCACAGCCAGGTTTGTGAGTTCCTTCATTGCTACGTTACCAATCTCCATAACGATGTTTTTTTCAAAATCATCAGCAACTGGGATTATCCCAAGGAGTTCATTATTGCCACCCGACATTTCCCCATTCATCATTGTCTGTGCTCCATGGTTTCCAACTCCCTTATCTAGGGACTGAGGAGGCATCATCTGGTTTTGGGATGGCATGTTACAATAGGAACTCGCAGGTTTTCCATCAAATCTGAGTATCATTGCTGATATCTTTTCAATCTGAAATACGAAAGTAATAACACAAAGAATGAAAAAGTGAGCATACTAAAGATTGAACAGTGAAAGTTGTATGATGTAATGATCAAAGTGATTTACCTCGTCTCTTAATCGCAGATTCTCCACACTCAGGTGTTGCTCCTCAAAGGACATTCCACTGAGGCCTCCACAACTAGGGCAACAAGGACGACCTAGTGCCTCCCTGTACCTGGCGTTCTCTACACGAAGTCTGTCATTCTCAGCCTTTAAAAGATTGTTCTCATGGCGTTCATGTTGAGACTGTGTACATGACAAGAGAATATCATTAGATAATGACAATAATGACATAACATGCATATACTTTTAAGACAAGCAAGTATACCTAAATCGTTTTGTTTTCAGTGAAAAAATGGTGCTGAGAGCAATTAATACTGGTTAGAGTGCTGGTGACACAGAAGAGAGATATAAAGGAAAAAAAAAGAGGTAAAGAGAAGTACTTGTACATTTGTATATTAAGTAAGGTTATAAAAGGAAGGGGAATAATGAACAGTATATGTTAACCATTATTTTTTCTTTTTCTTTCTTTAAAGAAATTTATTTCAGTCCCAAATTGAGTATCAATGCCTGTCTCAAAAATAAGATCTGAGTTGTCTAAATCTTTTCAGTAATTGTTCTGATCTATTGAGTGGATGTTTAAACTTTTTTACAATAGAAATTATAGATCCTTATCAGTTTGTGTTTTTCTAATTGAGAATTAATATTAACACTTCATTAAAAATAATAGTTTTTCTTAATATATGTTTTTAATTAAAAACATGAGAAACCTGGGATAGATGCAAGAGATATAAAAAAAGAAAAAAAATCTAAAACAAAGGTTTTCTGATAAGTTTTGTTTTTAGTTTTATTTTAATAACTAGTAACCACATGGTGGTAGTAAAAAAAAAAACAAATAAAGTATCAAAAAGTAATAACTTTTAGAAGAGAGGGGTAATTAATATGATGGGAGAAAACATGGAGAAGAAAATAAACTTATTGTAAGGAAGAAGGGGATGAGAAAATAATAATAATAATAATAATAATAATAATTTATAATAAAAAAATTATATAAAGGTGAATTGTCCTTAAAAAGAACAAAAACAAAAACGAAAGAATTCAAGGTAAATATGTGGAACTTTATAGAGGCTTTTCTCCTTTACCTTGACTTGGGTTCGCTTGTTTTGGAACCAGAACTTGACCTGCAAGGGATCCAATCCGAGCTCTCGGCTCAGCTCTCTCCTTTGTTTGTCGTCTGGGTGAGGACACTCCTTAAAGAAACTGACAAGACCACAGTTAAAAACATCAGAAATATTTAATTATAAGCAAACATTAAATGTTTTCTTTTTCATTTTATTAATTAGATTAAAAAAAAATGAATTGGAACATGGACCTTACCTTTCCATCTCCATGATCTGTTCATGTGAGTGACGATGATAAGACGCCTTCCTTCTCGTTTGTCTGCCGGGATCTTGGTCGCCGCTGGAAGCAGGAACATTTATTTCATTACCAGCAGTTTCATCAATGTTGTACATTACCAAATCATTCTCCAAGGGTATCCTTTGTGTTGGCATTTGTTGTTGCTGTTGAGAATTCGAAGCGTTGGTGTTGATGTTGCTGTGATACATTGTTTGAAATCCTTATGTTGAAAAACTGACGTTCTTTCTATTGAATCTGCATGTCAAGACAGAAAGTAAAAGGTGAAGGCTCTCTACAGGTTAACCTGTGTACACAATTAATAAAAAAGGATAGCAGAATTTTTTTTTTTTTTTTTGGGTTTTAGTAATAAAAAATAAACACACCATGCAGCCTTATTCTCACACTCAGAAACATAAATTGGGGATGGCCAAACAAAATTAAATCAAGTAAAAGAGTAATTTGGCAAAATCCTTTCTGAGAAAAAAAAAAAAACAAAGAAGGTTCTTGTTTAGAAGATTTTATTTTGAAAAATTGAGATTCAAAAACCGCACCACTGATTAGAGTAGCAACAGCTACAGAGGATGGTAATTCTATCGGTAGTGCTGTATAACAAAAAAAGAAAAAGAAGAAATTAAAGGGCTTGACCACAAATCTCGTAAATAGTACGAAAAATGTTAGTTTAATGTTGGTACAGTAATGTACTTCATGTATTTTATGCAGAGAAAGAAAGAAATAAAGAAGTTAGAGAGAGGAGAACTCACCTGATTTTGATCAACCAGGATTTTCTTTTCAAACCACAGAACTTTGCAGACCTACACTGATCCTAGCCTCTCACTCTGGAATGAAGGTATGTGCTCTCTTCCTCCCCTTTATATAATAACTCTCCGTGTCTAGATGTGGCTTTAATTTGACCCTGAGGTTCTGCTAAAACTGTGGATGGCAAGAAGAGGGAGAGAGAGAGAGAAAAGATTGGTTTCAAAACTGTCTCTATCTGTCCCAAAACCGGGTTATTAAAGTTCTCTACTACTACAAGATGAACATTGATGAATATTGGTTGTGCCAAAGGGTAATGCTCTAATGCTCTCTCTTACATGCAGAAAAAATGCATTACTTTCTTGACAGATGTAAACGAGAATCAGAACCGACAAACTAGAAAAAAAGTTGACATGGTGTGAAAGGTTAACAATGGTCACACGAAAACGAGTAAGAAAAGGAAATTGAAAACAATCTGATTTAGCTGAGATAATGCGTGTGCATTCCCCTCTCACACTTTATAAATACAAAGTTACAACCAAGATAAAGCTTAGATACAATAACGCTGAGATAATAATATAAGTTAAATAAAATAAAAAAAAGAGTTAAGCTAGCTAAGAAACTGAATGTGTGGGTCACTTCAAAGAAACTCTAGGGTGGGGGATTAAGGAAGAGAAGGAGTCATTTTGGGATGAGTTAGACCAGAAATACGTTTAAGGGTAGGGTTTAAGCGGAGAAACCGAGAGGTAGGGGCAAAAAGAGTAAAAACAATGAAATGATTAGAAAAAAACAAAAGAAGTTTGGGGGTGGCAATGGTGATGACGAAGGAGAAGAGAGGAGAAAGAAAAGAGGGTTGGAAGTTATTGATGAGAGTATTGAAGGATGTAAATGCATTAATGGGAGTGACGAAGAACATAAATGCTTGTTTTAGAGAGAGAACACGAGTTTTGCATTTGTTAACTTTTATCTTGCTTGATCTAAACTCAATCTCTGTTTTTTAAGTCATCTTTAAACAAGATTTTATAAATAATGAAATAAATATAATACTAAAAATTAATTTATGTATATTACTTTTTTATATAAATTAAGTTTATTTTGTTCTATTTCTTTTAGAAGTGATAATACATAGTCTTCCAATAATAGCTTCTGTCATATCCATCATGCTCTACAATGCATTAGCATCGGAAGGTGGAATTGTGTTGTGTTGTGCAATTACCAATGCTGGGTTTATTAGAACGTTTGTATCATATACTAATGGCAAAACACGGTTCATCTCTTGTACTAATTGAAAAACGTTCGTCTTAAAGTTAGATGAGTTGTAATACATGAAAAGTCAAGTAGTGGGTCAAATTAATTAGTGATATAAGAATATTTTTATTTAATAAATAAAACAGTAGTTATTTATAATAAAAAAATATTCAATTAACAGTTTGATAATAAAACTCATTATTTATTATTTAACGTACAATTATCTTTTAAATTTTGACTTTTAATATCTACAAAATATTAATACAAATTTGCAAATACTATGTCAACAAAAATTTCAATTTTTGAAGCTCTAAAAAAATGATAAAAGTAAAATTAATTTATTTATAAAATTATATATAAATTTTTTAAAAATTTTATCAAAAATATTTACAAAATTATTTTATAGATAAGTTAATTTATAAACAGGTAAATTTATCATTTGTTATTTTATTTATATTTAAAAATATTTATAAAAAACCTTGTTCCAATACGTGCTAATTCCAAATGTAGAAGTTTTTAACAAGAAATAATTTAAGAATATAATATTTTTATTTATTTTTAAATTTATAAAATATAATTATTTATCTCAAGTAGAATTATAAAAATTTAAGAGTGATATTTAAAACTTAAATAAACACGTTAAAACTATAAACCTATAAACAAAAGGAGGAAAAAGTAATTCCTTATTAGAAAATATTGTAGACAGCTTATATGTAAGACCATAAAGTTACCTGTAGAATAACTGTTCCTAAGAGCAATAACCTTAAAAAATATAATTACATAAAATAATTACATGAAAAGTTACGTGTAGAATAATTGTTCCTAAAAAAAATATTCTTAGAAAATAATTACATTAGGTTAATGATACTAAATATTAGTCAAAGAAATATATTTAAATTTTAGTATAATAAATTTTTATAATAATAATGATACTAAATATTAGTCAAAGAAATATATTTAAATTTTTAGTATAATAATAAATTTTAGTATTTTGAGATTACTTATTATCTATTAAAATATTTTATTAAGAACATTAACTTAGAAGTAAATATAAGGAGTTTGAATCATACATATTTATTAGTGTATTTAGAATATTATTTGAAAAAATTTAATTTGACTCAAAAGATCATAAAATCTACTTTATCACAGTTTAATTTCAGCTCTAGGTGTCTTACTATTCTTATTTGTTACCTTATCACCACTTTTTTTTTTAATCATTACCTTATCATAACTCCACTATAATTACTCTGTGTTATTCTTATTTATCCATCCTATATCATCCGATCATTGTTTTTGAGTTTGTTACATTAATTTGATTTGTTTTAAACAAATATTTCATAGCATGGAGATCCCAAGTCCATAATTTCTAATCCTTATAATTATAATCAATTTACATATGTCACTTAATTCCCGGATTTTATAAACTTGATATACAACTAAAAAATAATCAATTAAAAATAATTTTTTAAGTTGGTTTGTTTTAATTTCATAGTTTTAGCTTAATAAATAGGAAATCAAATTTATTTAAAAATATATATTTGTACAAAAAATTACTATTTTATTGTTTATTTATGAACTTTTAAGACCAGTTATTTCCAAAGTCAAATAAACCAAATTTTTTTCCATAATATTAATTCTAAGTCCTAAGTTGGGAATCCCATTATAAATCCTAATCAATTAACATAATTAATTACTCCACACAAAACACTCATAATTGATTATTTTATACAAAATACATATAATTGATGAACTTAATCCATTATCATGGTGAATAAACACAAGACTAAGTGTGTGTAATTGTAATTTGCACATATACTACCAGTCTCAAATTAATGAAATTAATGAATGGAAACACATTTACTCTTGTATTTTTGTTGTCACTGAAATATAACTATGAAAATATGTAGAATAAATGCAACCATCAATATTTATCTTTAGTATTATTTTTGTTCTTAAAATATATAGATAGAATGCAATTGTTATGAGATCTATAGACATTAAGTAATTTGTATTCATCCAGTAAAATGTTATTATTGATGGATTATAACAGATGTTTTTTACTACAATCTACTAATAGATAATTATTGATGAAAAATTGACTGTCAAATTTTTTTTAATAAATAAATCACCAATCTATCAACAAATTAAATTTATAGATAAATTTACAAATTTATCAACTAATTTAATTCATTGATTGTCCCTTAAGCTACTCACGAATTTAATTAGTTGATAAATTATTGGTCAAAGTCACATGAATTTAAAACCATTATTATTATTAATAATAATAATAATAATTGTGATCATAATAATAAATAATAATGTTAATAATAATAGTAGTAATAATAATATTAACATCAATATTAATAATAATAATTATTATTATAATGATAATAACAATATAATAATAATTATTATAATAATAAAAATAATATTTATTGTAATTATTCACCTACTCAATAAAACTCTCATATTTTAATTAATTGAATTTCATCTAACAAAAATTGATTTACCTAGAGATCAAACAATATAAAGTTTTTATTTAAATAACTCATCCAGCAAATTTGAGATGCTCAATGATAACAAAATTTCAGGCTTTTAATTGTCTGATAACTCAATATAATTTAGAAATTTTACAAGATATAACGTTCTAACTAGCAAATATTCATCTATATAACATAAATGACGCATCCAAACACAACAATGACTTCTGATCGGACGAAAATGTTATATTCTCCACTAAAATAACTCAAATAAATTCTTACATAAGAAAAGATAAACAAAAGGATTTTAGATAGAAGTATGAGAAAAAAATATTTTAGTAGTTTTTGTAAAATGAAATTTGAATAGTTATATCTTTTCTAATGATAAGGTTTTCAAACTTAAATAATAAAATATTCATATTTTTTCTTAATTATTTACTCTTAAATACATTAAACAAGCCCTTAGTACGTAATCTTAATTTATTCTTACACCATCTTGTATGTACTATTTTACATTATTTTTTTTATTTTTAAATACATTAAACAAACCCTTAGTATGCAATCTTAATTTAATTTTGTACGGTAAACTTTTACACCCACCTTGTATTATTTTACATTTATTTTTTTATTTATAAATGTAAAAGTTATTTTTTAATGGTCATATTACTCTTATAAATAGATTTTCAAGTGATTGATAAAATATTATTTCTCTATACAAAAACAAAAAATGAACATAACAATAAGTTTAATATCTTATTTTATCTTACAAAGTATTTCTTATTTTTTTAATTTAATGAAAGTTTCAAATAGTTATAAATTTTTAAGATATATCAATCCTTCCTCTTCTCCTATATATGGATGAAAATAAAGTTTAAGCAATGTGAATGAGACATTAGTGGAAGTAAGTTGAGAAGTAATTGAGATAGAAAAACTTCTTTTAGAGTACCATGAATAAAAAATTCCAGAAAAAATGTCACACCAAGATTTCAAGATTCTGCCACCTTCTCTTCCCTCTCTGATAAACACCACCGTTCCACTTTCAACAATAACTTTCACGTTAATCCATTTCCCTTTTCTCCACCTCAAGTCTGTAGATTCCATGAAAAAGGATTCCACCAATCCTTTCCCAACCACCTCTTCAAGAATGCCCTACTTCCAACACACCCTTTCAAAGAATGTCCATAAAATAACACGATAGCACATGAAAATGGGAGGAGAGATATATCAATGAAATGAAGATGAGTTTTCATCATCTGTGTAATAGTGGTATAAAGTTTCCTGTTTTTGTTTTTTAAGCTAGTGCAAATTTGCACTGCAATTTTCAAAATAAACATTTTTTTTAATTTTATAAATGTACAAATCATCTTAATTTGACGTAATTTTATTGTAACAACTGAAGTCTTATTAAAGACACAATTTTTATTAAAATAGTATATTTTAATTAAAGAAAACAAGTTTGAGTTAGATTAAGCATTTATATTATAATTGGAACACATAGTACATATTTTAATATTTTTAAAGCTGAATAGTAATATAATAAAGATAATTTGACACTACTATATACAAATTACATGATTACACACTTAATTTTTGTAATAAAATATTATATTTTAAAAAAATAATATTATTTTGTTGTTAAATGAATGTAAGTTACTGTTGTTAATATATTGTACGGTTCATAATAATAATAATAATAATAATAATAATAATAATAATAATAATAATAATAATAATAATAATAATGGATCATACCAATTAATCAGTTAGTAAATTATTCATCTAAGTCACACATAATTTAAATTCATTAATAACAATAATAATAATAAAAATAATAGAATAATAATAATAATAATAATAATAATAATAATAATAATGTTAATAATAATAACATGAATAATAATCATAATAATATTAACATTAATATTAATAATTATTATTATAATAATGATAATAACCTTATAATAGTAATAATAATATTTATTATAATTATAATAATAATTGAATTTTTGTTATAAAGATAATAATAATTATTAAAAAAATTTGATCTAATAATTATAGATTCTTTTAGGTTATTAAGAGGATATGAGTTTGATCTATTTTATTTAAGAAATTTTTAATTATGAATATAAATTGAAATTACTTAACACTTCAATTAAACTATCTTATATTTTTATGTGATTTTTCCTTTACTTTTCTCAATCAAACTCAAATGATAACTAAACATTCAAGTGTGAGATATACATAAAACTAAAAAATTACGACAATCACATATTCCGTCGGTCATTTAACTAATTTTTTTAATACATTTAGTAAGTCCTAAACACCATAGTAAAAACAAATTTCCACTCCAACTTATACATATGTTAACTTGATGAAATTTTTAACTAGTTTAATATTCTGATTAAATCAAAACTAACATATGTTACCTTTTCACAATTTTTTTTTAATCATTACCTTATCATAACTCCACTATAATTACTCTATGTTATTCTTATTTATCCATCCCATATCATCCTATCATTGTTTTTGAGTTTGTTACATTAATTTGATTTGTTTTAAACAAATATTTCATAGGAGATGCAAGTCCATAATTTTTTAATCTTCATAATTATAATCAATTTACATATGTCACTTAATTGACGGATTTTATAAACTTGATATGCAATTAAAAAATAATTAATTAAAAATAATTTTTTTTAAATTGGTTTATTTTAATTTCATAAATTTTAATTTAATAGTTTTAGCTAAATAAATAAGAAATCAAATTTATTTAAAAATATATATATTTTTACAAAAAAAATTACTATTTTATTGTTTATTTATGAACTTTTCAGACCAGTTATTTTGAAAGTCAAATAAACCAATTTTTTTTCATGATATTAATTCTAAGTCCTATTATAAATAGTAATCAATTAACATATTGATTATTACACACAGAACACCCATAATTGATTATTATATATAAAAAACATATAATTCATGAACTTAATCAATTAGGGGGGAAAACATAAAAATAAGTCATTTCAATGAATAAACACAAGACTAACTTTATAATTGCACATATATCACCTATTTCAAATTAAAGAATCCAAACACATGTACTCTTTTATTTTTGTTGTTGTGAAATGGAACTATAAAATGCAAGCATCAATATTTATATTTAGTATTATTTGGTTCTTAAAATATATAGATAGAATGCAATTGTTATCAGACCTATAGTAATTTGTATTCATCAGTCAAATGTTATTATTGATAGATTATAACAGACAAACAATTTTTACTATCAATCTACCAATAGATAATTACTAGTGAAAAATTGACAATCAAATCTTTTTATCAATAAATTGATTACCAAATTACCAATAAATTAAATTAGTAGATAAATTTATCCTCAATCTATCAACGAATTTAATTTATCAATAAATTATCCGTTAAGTTATTAACAAATTTAATCCGTTAATCAATTATTGGTCAAATCATATAAATTTAAATCCATTAATAATAATAATAGTAATCACAATAATAAATAATAATATTAATAATAATAACAGGAATAATTATAATAATAATAATATTAACATCAATTTTAATAATTATTATTATTATAATAATAAAATTAATATTTATTATAACTATTTACTTATTGACCAAAACTCTCATATTTCAATTAATTGGATTTTGTCTAGCAAAAGTTGATTTACCTAGAAACCGAACTATAGGAAGTTTTTATTTAAATAACTCACGAATTTGAGATACTCAACGACAAAAAATCTCAAACTTTCAATAAATCAAATTTCGTCCATTGGAAATTTTTTGTATGTTTGTTTAAAAATTTTACAGGATATAACACTATAACTAGCAAAGATAGTCTTTATCACATAAATGATACATTCAAAGACAACAACAATTTCTAATAAGACAAAAGTGTTATATTTTTCACTAAAATAACTCAAGTAAATTCTTATATAAAAGAAGAGAAGATGAACAAACTCTTTAGTAGTGTCTTAGAATGAGATTTGAATTTTATTTTTTCTAATAGTAAGTTTTTCAAACTTAAATAATAAAATATTTATATTTTTTTCTTAGTTATTTACTCTTAAATACATTAAACAAGCCCTTAAATCTTAAAATAATTTTGTACGATAAATTTTTACACCCATCTTTTATGTACTATTTTACATTTATTTTTTTATTTATTCTTAAATACATTAAACAATCTCTTAGTATGCAATCTTAATTTAATTTTGTACGATAAATTTTTACACCCACCTTGTATTATTTTACATTTATTTTTTTATTTATAAATGTAAAATTTATTATTTTTAATGGTCATATTACTCTTATAAATAGATTTTTAAGTGATTGGTAAAATATTATTTCTCTAAAGATATTTAACTATAATTATATTAGTAAATAATCTAAAATCTAATATAAAAGAAAAAAAATACAAAAACAAAAAATGAACATAACAATAAATTTTAATTTCTTATTTTATCTTACAAATTATTTCTTATTTTTTTAATTTAATTTTGTTTGTCCACTGTTGAAAGTTTCAATAGTTATAAACTTTTAAGATATATCAACCCTTCCTCTTCTCTTATATATGGATGAAAACCAAGTTTAAGTAATGTGAATGAGACATTATTGGGAGTAAGTTGAGAAGTAATTGAGAAAGAAAAACTTCTTTTAGAATACCATAACATGAATAAAAATTAGAGAAAAGATGTCACACCAAGATTTAAAGACCCTGTCACCTTCTCTTCCCTGTTTGATAAACACCATTGCTCCACTTTCCTCCTATTAATTTCAAAATCATGGACTATGCGAAAGAATGATGCTAACAATAACCCTCACGTTAATCCATTTCCCTTCTCTCCACCTCAAGTATGTAGATTCCATGAAAAAGGATTCCACCTCTTTAAGAATGTCCTACTTCCAACACATCCTCTCAAAAATGTCCATAAAATAACATGATAGCAGATGAAAATGGGAAGAGAGATATAGATCATTGAAATGAAGATGAGTTTTCACCATCTTTATCGTGTAATAATGGTATCAAGTTTACTGTTTTTTTTTTTCTAAATTGGTACAATTTTGCACTTTAATTTTCAAAATAAACAATTTTTTTTTAATTTTATAAATGTACAATTTCACATAATTTTATTGTAATAACTGAAGTCTTATTAAAGACACTATTTTAATTAAAATAGTATATTTTAGTACCACTTTAGTATATTTTAATTAAAGAAAACAAGTTGGAGTTAAATTAAGCATTTATAGTACTTGGAAACACATGGTGCATATTTTAATGTTTTTAAAGCATTTATTGTAATTATATCACATTTTTGTTAAGAAAAGTTTTGGATCTAATGATTATAGATTCTTTTAGATTATTGAGAGGATCTGAGTTTGTATTTATTTTATTTAATAAATTTTTAACTATAAATTTAAATTACTTTAATACTTCAATTGAACTATGTTATATTTTTTTATGTGATTTTTTCTTTACTTTTCTCAATCATTCAAATGATAACTAATCACTCAAGTGTGAGATTTACATAAAATTAAAAAATCACGGGAATAACATATTCTGTCGGTCATCTAACATCTTTTTAATACATTTAGTAAGTCCTAAACACCATAATAAAAACAAATTTCCACTCCAACTTACATATATGTTAACTTGGTGAAATATTAACTAGTTAATATTTGAATAAAGTCAAACCAACATAAACCAAGTGATTTACCTCATCGACAAATTTAGTGTTTCCAACTTTTAGAATTATCGATCTTTACAATGTTTAGCATATCTTAATCAAAATACTTAGGTTGGTGTCATTTATTAAAGCCTCTTGTTTTAAGATAGCTTATCTTACAATAAAAGAAATTATAATATCTAATTTTTTTTAAATAAACTAATAAAACTTTCAAATTTTCAACCTAAAACCTAAAATTTTATAGAGAAATATGATTTTTATATATTAAAGATATATATCATACAAATATCTAAATATATATATATATATATATATATATATATATATAAATTATAAAATAATTTATTTTTAAATAATTATAATAAAAAGATATATACAGGATAATAAATAATTAAGAAATAACATAAACTATAACTAAAAAAATAATATAACTATATTTAAAGCATTACATAAATTATAATCTGTCACTAATCATTAAAAAAAATGTCCTTACAAATTTAGAAAGATGAAATTTACAATAATTAAAAAATAAACCTATTGTAAATATATTTATATATTTTTAAAAAAATAATTTCGTCACCATTTACTTCAAAATTACATTTCTTAATTCTAAATTAATAGGTTAGAAATAATTTTTTTTTTTTGAAGAGAAAAATGGTTAATATTTACTATAAATATTGTTTATACAACAAATTTTATAATTGAAAAATAGAAAGAAAATAAATAAATAAATGAAATGTTTAGAAATACAAATTGAGACATGATGTTTTGGCTAACAGCTAGAGAGACTTATTATAGCAGGGTTTTTGCTAACACATTTCAATATTTATTTATATTATTTGGTTTCTGAAAATGCAGATGAAACCATATATTGAAGGAAGTGTTACCATGGGTAGTACTTGCAGGGGAATCAACACAATTATAAAGGAATCTATAAATGGAGAAGCTTAACAACAAACCTGCTAACTGTCCTAAATTGGGAAGGTGTCACTTGTTAAATCAATACGAAATCAATAAGAATATGAGAATTGTGTCTTGACCTAAACAATCTCAAAACATTGAATACATTTACATTTACATTTATTTTTTTATTTATTCTTAAATACATTAAACAAGTCCTTAATATGCAATCTTAATTTAATTTTGTACCATAAAATTTTTTACACCCACCTTGTATGTACTATTTTACATTTATTTTTTATTTATAAATGTAAAAGTTATTTTTTTAATGAATGAATAGATTTTCAAGTGATTGGTAAAATATTATTTCTCTAAAGATATTTAACTATAATTATATTAGTAAATAATCTAAAATCTAAAATAGAAAAAAAAAATACAAAAACAAAAAATAACATAACAATAAAGTTTAATGTCTTATTTATCTTACAAAGTATTTCTTATTTTTTAATTTAATTTTGTTTGTCCACTATTGAAAATTTCAAATATATCAACGCTTTCTCTTCTCCCATATAGATATAGATGAGAAGGAAGTTTAAATAATGTGAATGAGACATTATTAGCAAGTAAGTTGAGAGCTAATTGAGAAAGATTAACTTCTTTTAGAGTACCATGAATAAAAATTGGAGAAAAAATGTCACACCAAGATTTAAAGACTCTGCTACCTTCTCTTCCCTGTCTGATAAAACACCATCGCTCCACTTTCCTCTTATCCTTTTCAAAATCATGGACTTTACGAAAGAATGATGCAACAATAACCCTCACGTTAATCCTTTTCCCTTCTCTCCACCTCAAATATGTGGATTTCATGAAAAAAGATTCCACCAACCCTTCCCCAATGTCATTACAAAAATCCACTAACACTACAACACTAAAATTCAAATAAAAACAACACTAAGAATATATTAAGTCAAATTTTTGTGACCCAATAAATCACCAAGTCTAATAAATTTTTTTAAGTAATAATAAAATTTATCATTATTATTCTAATAAAATAATATTAACAAATATAAATTAGAAAATAATAAAAAGTGAACATGTTCATATACACTGTAAGTATAACAAATTTAGTTCAACATTAAACTATGTCATTTTCGTAATCTTGATTTCATTATTTTATTAATTAAGAACAAATAATTTTAAATTAGAGTTAACAGCGTCGTGATGAAGATGATGAATGAAGTTTCATACCTTCCCTTTACTGTACTTTCAAATTATAATGATTTTGATACATTAAAAAATTTAACATATTTTAAAATATCAATAAACGGCAGAAAATAACCAACAGAAAAATCAATATATATATATATATATATATATATATATATTATAATATCTAAGAAGCTTCTTAAGGTTTATCTTGTAATTTTTTTTTATCACATGGATATCCTGAACTTCCATTTGATCACCTGTTACTACATTATCGTTACATTAAAAATATAAAGTAAAAAGTATAAGCTAACCATTTAATTTCATATCAAATAATTAAAAATAATAATCAATTACATTCATTATCACTTATGCATAAAAATATATCAATTAAATACTAATATTTAATCACTTTCAAAAAGTTCTATTAAATTTGAATTTAGATCTTCACATAAAAAATTATTTCTACTTTCACTCATATATGAGGCTATCTTGAATATTTCATCCCATATCCAATTTAATATTTATAATATATTTTATAACTTTATAGTGTCTATCTCATACTTATTAACTTTTTCATGTCATATTATAGATAACCAAAATTCATCACAATAAGGTGATCACATTTAAATATAATAATTCAATGATATATATATACATATATAGTATTAAAATTATGTTAACATACGCCGAAACAAATATATATATATATATATATATATATATATATATATATATATATATATATATATATATATATTATAAAATAATATTTACAGGAGTAAAATATAGTAGAATATAAAGGAATATTATTTAAATGAAGTATATTGATTACTTTAACAATATTATTTAAAAAATATAATTGTTATAATATTTTTCTCATTCAAACGACAAATTGTCGTTTCAGCAACATTTTTTAATAGGATAAATAATTAATATATAACTTTTCTTCTTTGCAAACTATAAGTAATTCACCACTAGACTAATTAACATTCATAACTGTCCTTTAGGTATTTGAACAACTTAATACTATATTAAAACTCAGCTTTTTTTTATATATTATTTGAGCCAACAATTTATTACTTAAGTATCAACTTATTAAAAAAAAGTTTAAGAAAGAATAAAACTAATTTAGTTTTAAAATAACTGCCAATAATATATATATATATATATATATATATATATATATATATATATATATATATA
>Ga0099824_1004105_pt1 | contig 21075 bp, 13 predicted proteins | sample SiratrowhiteBW_FD_76837 | JGI IMG/M metagenome (GOLD analysis project Ga0099824, IMG submission 76837) | Root nodule microbial communities of legume samples collected from California, USA - Siratro white BW | ecosystem: Host-associated > Plants > Roots > Nodule | place: USA: California... | reverse complement strand
ATATATATATATATATATATATATATATATATTATAGATTGATATTTATGTTCTTTGTATTAAATTTATCTTAAAATCGTTATATTATTTATCATCACTATTGTAATTCACAATTTGATTTGTGAATCAAAATCTGTGAATCGAAAACTGGTCTTCCAATTCAGGATTTGTATCCAGATTTAATTAGCATGCTCTAAAGGGCATTCAATGTATTTTTCCATAACTGCTAATTTCCAATGTGGATAAGAGATGAACTTAGAATTCTTGGTGATTTATTCTGCAAGTTATAGAGCTTCTCTTCGCACAAATTCTAACACCTTTTGAATTTGAAATGAGAATAACGGGGGGTTCGCTATTCCTGGAACATTACCACGAGAGATTATGGAATCTGAAGTATAGGATAGATCAATACATCCATCTAATATATAATTAGAGTGATTTATGACGATCGACCGAGAACTTATCGATTATGATTGAGGTATTTACTTATGTTGATCGACGCTTTACTTACTCGATACAATCGCGTAAATACAATTTGATATATTTATCAACCATAATCAAATACGTGACACTAATAAGATAGATACAGGACAATCAGTAATAGGAATACCTTAGGCAAGTTGGTCCTTCAGTCCAGTCACCCAACGGCCCATCCAAACTCCTGTAAAAGGGAGGGTGATCTCAGGCAAGTTGGTCCTTCAGCGCAATGATCCAAGGACCCATTCAAACCCTGCATTACTCTGACTATTACTGACTTGAGCATCGGAATGCCTGCAGGCTCCCCTTCCGAGATCGTAAATACTTAAAGGAGCATAAAAAACGTGTGACTGAAGCTTAGGAGTTTTAAAAGACGATCGAATAGTGATTGTGAAGGCTAATCGGTCTTCCAAGAACATCTTGACGTCCAACGTGGGGTCGAGATTAGCCTGACGATCCAATTGTGACCACAAGGAATATGGAGAATCACGGAAGTCATCAAAACCATCACAGTGACCCAATGGCCCTATTAGCCGAGATGAGGAAGGAGATGGAAGTGATGAAGAGGAAAAGCGATGAGAATTTGAATGTGCTCCGAGTTGAGAATGAGAGGCTTAGGCAAAAGGTTGAGGGAGTCGAAAAGGAGCGTAGTCGTCGAGCTGGGTCGACCGAGCAGCAGGCTCATGAAGAGAAGGCGGAGGTGAGGAATCGAGGGGTACAACTTTTGGCAATACCTCTAGGCGGCATCCATTCACCGAGAACATCGTGGAGATCGAACTTTCTCCTAACTGGAAAGGTCCTACACTGGACAGATATGACGGATAGATTAACCCGGACGAGCATATTGACATTTACGTTACCCAGATTGGGCTCTTCACATCAGATGATAATATCTTTTGTAAGGTCTTTCCTACTTCCCTGAACGGGGCAACACTTAGCTGGTTCACCTGCTTACCTCCATGGTCAATAAATTGCTTTGGGACCCTGGTCATGAAGTTCGGAGCACAGTTTGCGACAAGTAGATCGCATCATTTGACGTTCATCACCCTGGTCAATATTCGCCAAGAGAAGGGTGAATCTTTTAGGACATTTATGGACAGGTTTCGTAAAGTTGCCCCAAACATCAGAGGACTTAACCCAAAAGTTCTGATGCATCATATGGTCACGACTCTGACCGAGGCCGTTCTTTGACAGTTTGTGCAAGAAGTCAGTCGTTGATATGGACGAACTTTGACAAAGGCCCGCTAAGTTAATGCAGTTGAAGGAGCTTAAAGAATTTAGGAATCATGTAAGAGCCGAGGAGAACCCGACCAAGAAGAATGACAGGGACCTTGGGGTACAGCGGTCAAGAGAAGGACCTAAAAACCCCAAGTTCAACAATACACCCTCTCAACACAGGCCGAGACCATATCTTAGAGGAAGCCCTTAGCGAGGAATTAATTCCAGCATCGTGCAAGTTCCCCTTCCTTCCTAATGCTAACCAGACCAAACATTGTCGGTACCATCGTAACTATGGTCGTAACACCGAAGAGTGCATGGCTTTGAAAGAAAAAATCGAAGAGCTTATCCAAGCAAGACAGTTGCAGCGCTATTTTGCAAGGATCGAAGATAAGTCCTACGGTCGGCCGAGAAAAAGGAGTCTAAGAGAAAGAAACCCGAGGGAAAGGAGTCCAGCAATAAGAGAAGGTCGAGCAAGGTCTAAGTGACCGAGGGAGAAAAGCTCAACGGGTCGAGGAGCCCCAGCCAGGGCTGTAATCAACACTATCTTAGGAGACTTTGGAGGCGGTGGCACAACATACTCAACCCGAAAGAGACACTTGAGGGTAATTCAGAGTGTAAACATAATCAGTCGCCCCAAACAGCGAAGCATGCCTAACATCACCTTTATTGACCAAGACTTCAGAGGTATTGACCCCAGGCAAGATGACTCGATGGTCATAACCATCGAGGTAGCAAATTTTGCAATCATAAAGACATTGGTTCACCAAGGTAGTTCGGTAGACATCCTCTAAAGGAAAACCTTTAAGAAGATGGGGCTGGCTGAGGATGCTATACTGGAAAACCTTAGGAGGATGCTTGATAGAGGAAGAGCTTTATAAGCTAAAGAAGATGTTGACCGACAATAAAGACCTATTCGCCCGGACGACCAAAGACATGTCGAGAATTGATCCACCCATAGTTGCTCGTTCTTCTCTTTGAGAGTCTTATTGTTGTTGGGTAAGGAAATTATGGCTGACAAACAACTTTGAGGGATGCAGAGGACTCGGACAGATCACTCTTTAACTTCTCATTGTTTTCAATATCCTTCTTCATCAACTCGTCTCCCATGATTCGGCCGACGAGTAGAGTCCTAGAGTAGAGCTCGAAGGAAGCATTATGCAGGTCCGCCGCAGAGGAGGACGAGTAGGAACCCTACTCGAACTCGTCAAGTTGAATCATCATGTGATTGAAAATCATCATGTCATGATTCAGAAAATCCATTGCGGTTGCGCAGTCCCCAACCGTGGTAGAAGGGTGGAGTCGTTTTGATGAGTGCCAAGGCGATGATCGATCGGAGTTCCGGTGAGAAGACCGATGCTCCCTATCTCTTTTATGTTCCTTCTTCCTCTTGTGATGACGCTCTCCAGAGGTTGTCCCGGAAGTCTAAGCCAAAACAGAGGGGGGTCGTTGAGGAGAAGGGAGCACAATGGTAATTGGCTTAACTCGTTCCGGGATGGTTTCCTTCACCAACCTCTTACCTTTGTCAACCATCAAAGGTTGACGCTTCTTTAATAGATCCTTCAATACTTGATTGCCACTAAGAGGACTCATGGACATCAATATATCTATGAACACAAGTTAAACAAATTAGACGACAAAAGTAAACGGCCACAATATAAATGGAAGAACCTACCCGTGGCTGCTCTGGCTGTATCATCGACCGGTGGAAATGCGGCGAGGAAGTAGGTATAGGACACACACATCTAAAAAGTCTTGGAAAAGCGTAGACCTTGGACACAACTGATATCTCAAAGGAGTCCTCGTACAATAACTAAGAAATTTAGGCACATCACCATTAAACACGTAGGACCAACCTACCCACTAAACCCTCACTTTGAAAAAAATGCTCTTTGAAATGCTTATAAGAAGAGGTGTAAGGGTCAAGCAACCGGTTCTTGAATTGATTAACCAAGGATAACCAACCCACCTTCTTCCCCGAACAAGTACAGTAATGATGAAGGAAAAGTGGTGGAGTAGCATCCAAACCCAAACCCAAACACAACATATGAAACCCTTTAAGGTACGCCTAGCTATTGGGGTGAAGTTGAGAAGGAACTACGTTTAAAGCGTTAAGAACCCCTGTACTAAACTCGTCCAAAGAAAAACAAATGCAAGAATCCTTTACTATCCTATAATACATAAAAAAAATATTGACAGAAGACGTCCCCCGACCATGGAATACTCGGTTGGACGAAAAACAATGACACAAAGCAAAAGCATTGTCAGGAACTAAAGCAACTAACATATCTACGCTATCTACAAAAAGCTTAAGGGAAGATGAATTTGTAAAGGTGGAACTTGCTTTTCTAACCTCAGAGTCCAACCAGTCCGAAGATGAATAAGTAGCAAGAGAAAAGGAAACTATTTTTTACCTTGAGCAGGGACGAGTAGATAAAACTTGATCAAATACTTCTTGGACCGAGAACTCCAAGCAAAGAAAGCGACATCTAAATGGCCCACCACAAGGGCTATTTATATGCAGTGGGAAGTTGCAACATCACACTATCGTCATCGTTCGATCAAGGCCAAATCAACGGCCTGGATCAAACAACCTATCACATCACGACATGACAAACGAGAAGGCGTGAAAACTATTTGAAATTCAAAAATTCTGACCTGACCAATCGTTCACTCCTATCAATTACATCATAAAGTCCTTTTCAGCCATTACACTTGCTCAAGGACTTGGGGGGCTTATGTACTATAGGGTAGACCGACCAATCCACCCAATATATAAGTGCATGGTCATCCATGATGACCAACCGAGAACTCACGGGTTATAACTGAGGCACTCACTTATGTTGACCGACCACCTACTTATCGGATACATTCGCGTAAATACAATTCGGTATATTTGCCAACCATCATCAAACACGTGGCACTGACAAGATAGACACATGACAATCACCAACAAGGACACCTTAAGCAAATCTTATGCAACACCTTGGGCAAGTTGGGTTTCTAACCCAATCACCCAAGGGCCCATCCAAACCCCTATAAAAGGGAGGGTGATCTGAAGAAATAAGGTAGTATTATTCTGATCTTATTCACCTTGCATTACTCGGACTATTACTGACTTGAGCGTCGCAGTGTCTGCTGGACCCCCTCCCGAGATCATGATTACTTTAAGGAGCATAGAAGACGTGTGATCGGAGCTTAGGAGTAGTAAAAGACGATTGAATACTTAGTGATTGTGAAGGCTAACCGATCTTGCAAGAACATAATCCATTTGTTCATGTGTCGGAATGATAGACCGAACTTTCTTTTGTTGTAAATTTCTTTGAGTATAAACATGAAACACCTTATTTGACTGTGATTTTTCTCCCCATGGTTGAGAACTATCTATTGTTGGCAATCCTCTATCATTTTCAACATCTTGAGTTATTCATTCAACTACATAAATAGAATACAACATAGGATAAGGTAAAGACTAACGGACGCTAAAAAATAGTAAGAGAGGAAAAAAATAAATGAAAGGAAAGAACCAAGAATTTCATCAGCTTTTATTGCTTTGTCAAGGGAAGCCTTCCCCTCAAGTAACTGTATTACAGTTCTCATACATCAATTCCAAAACTCCTTTTGCTAGCTGCTAAGCACCCAAGCACTTAGAAAACTCTACCTTAAAAGTTGGTTAAGGGGAAGTAGTGGTGATTTAGGATAGGTTTGAAGGCTATAGGCCTACACTGGCTTTGGGGGAATGGAATAGAAATAAGACGAATTCTTCTGCCACCCACATACCCTCTTCCTACACCTCCATAACAAATTTTAATTCCAAGAGTAACCTTGTAAAAATTACCAAATTGTCCCTGCTTTTTTAAAGAGCTCCAACTTTTTTTACAATTTGAGAATCGGACAGCCAGTCATCCGGTTGTCATTTTTTTAAATTTAAGAACCGGACAGTCAGCCATTCGATTCTCATTTTTTTTGAAATTTGAGAACCGGATGGTTGGTTGTCCGATTCTTAAATTTAAAAAAAAAAAAACCAGATGAATTGGAGGAGGGTGTCATCCGGTGTGTAAGTTGTGAACTGGACACCATCCTGTCCGGTTCTCAAATCTCATTTTTTTTATTTTTTTATGAATTATTTGAATGCTATGTTACAGATATGTTCAAGAGGAAGGTATCTGATTCCTTGGTTAGGGAAGATTGTATTCTTTGGCTCTTCATTTGCCTTAATTAAATTAATTTAGTTTTATTTTAATGAAATTTGAAATGAAACTTAACTAGGAAGAGTGAACGTGGAAAACAAGATACTCTTCCTACAATGCAGAAGAGGAGATTCTTTGGTTCTTCATTTGCTTTAATTAAATTAATTTAGTTTTATTTTAATTGAATTTGAAATAAAACCCAATAAGAAAGAGTGAACGTCCAAAACAAATAAACTCTTCATGAAATGTAGCAGAATAAACTCTTCATTTAAAATGGGGTTGGAAATTGGAATTTGGAGTAAAGATACAGAGGCAACAAAAAAATAGTCTCTTCATTTCTTTTTTACTTTTAAGTACATTAATTTTAATTTGGTGGTGATAGGTGACAACACATATAACAAAGTCAAAGTCATAATTTAATTGCATTAAGTTTTAAAAAAATTAGGTATAAAATAAGGTGAACTGTTTAATAGTGGACAAAGTTATATTTTCCTAACCATATCTCTCACAGTGCACAAAGTTACTGTTAATTTAAAAAAAATTGAAAAGATGTGAACCAGATGAGCATTTTACATTTTTTTCCAAATGTGAACCGAATGGGGGGTGTCATCCGGTTGTCATTTCCAAAATAAAATGAGAACCAAATAAAGCTCATCCGGTTATCATACTGCCATATTGAAAAAACTCCCCGTTTGCCATCGACAGTCCCCAAAACACCAAATCAACTACTCTAATCAACAATATCACTTACTAATTGCTAATAAACATAAAAAATTGGTTACCTACGACTTTTTTGAAGGTTTAATTAAAGATTTTGAAGAAATGAATGAAACAAACAAGATATGAACTGAATATAGGGTTCAAGAGGATGGAATGTATTTTTGTCTTTGTATTTTTTAATTAAGGGTATAGTTATCTTTTTAATAATAAGTATGGAAGTGGAAGAAGAGAGTATGGGAGTAGGGGAAGAATTCGTGTAAAAATAAAAACTAATTGTTTGGGCAAAGATTTTCGATAGCTAATATCTTTTTAAATATTTATTACTTGTACAAGTGGGGATTCAGTACTCGAATGGAGGGCTTCTTCCTACGTCTCGATGATATCATCATATACCGCCTTACTGTATACGAAAAGACGAAATTACCCTGTCTAAAAAATTGAAACCCAAAGCTACCCATTTAGTCCCCTCCATCCCCAATTTTGTTACCCTACACTGTTCACACTTCCAATTCCGCTGGAGCCTCTGTCCTCCATTTGTTCTCCCTTCTCCGTTCACTTGTTACAATGGCATATCACAGGTTCAATTGGGAGCTTGAAATGGAACACATTGTAGTGGTGCGTCGACGGCGTTATGCGTCACAGTGGGTAGCTGAACGCGTTTTGAAGTTTGAATTTTTCTGTATCTCCATTTGAAATTGAAGTATCCTTTGAAGTAAAGGTAAAGTTATGTGTTTTGATATGGTTTTGCATAATTTGGGTGATATGTGTGAGCAGCGGAGGACGAAGATGATGAAAGAGGTGAATTTTATTTTCACAAATTTACAACCTTCCGGATTCTAGAATCCAAAAAGTAAAACAAAATTCGAATGCCTTTCAGATTATGCAATCAGAAGTCAAAATCATATCCACTCGAGTTCCAGGCTAAGAGACCCCTAGTGTAAGAACATTCTTTTCTCTATATTCGTATTTATATTGTACACTCCATCTTAGGTGGTTAAAAGATTAAATTTTATTTTTTGTGGTTGTCATCGGCCATTGCCATCACAATTTTATGTTGTTGTTTTTATCCTTTTCGTAATTCAGAAAATACTTTCAAAATATACAACTTAAAAAATTTGTTGTTTTGTTTGTGAAAAAATGATTTTTAGATTGGTCAATCAGAAAAGTTTTTTCATATAAAAAATGACATATAGATTACAAAATCTAAAAGTCAAAAAAGCTTTTTAATTGTATAATTTGTGTAAAAAAAATTGGAGTGTGTAATTTAGAATTTTTTATATAAAAAATAAATTTCAAATTGCATAATATGAAAGTCATCTTTTCATAAATTAAAAAGGACAAAATGGAAATTTTTATATTTATGAGAATGTAGAAGGAAATATGGATGCAGATCCCCTAGTACAATGGAACCTTTGGATAAAAGTTGTACATGAAAATGTGACAAATGCAATACATATTTGATAACAGTGTGAGTTAATCTTACTAAAATTATAACCATGAGGACTAATTTGTAGTTATATTTAGAATGATGTTCAAGTGGATGTGTTAAAACTGATTATCCAATTATGAGGTGACTTTAAGTCTAAATGATTTTTACAAAACCAATTTGTAAAATTAAATTTATTTTTAGTCAATATAAAATCTAGAATATCTTCTTTACATAAAAAATTGAATATCTTAAAAATGAGATTAAATATTTATGAATAGTCCAATAATAAGTGGTATGTTAAGTGTAATAAATTTTACTAAAATAAATTGTGATACTGTTAGCTATTAATATTCATAGCTGAATTATATGATATTTATTCCCATTATATACAGAAGAAATGGAGTCTCTGATATGAAAACATTTACATATTATTGTTACCCAAAATTATATGAAATTCACTTAGTTCCTGTTGGGATCAAGTTGTAACTTAAATTTAGTTTTATGATCTTTCATTATTTCATCTTCTTAGCATCAAGACTTCTTTGTCAACTTGTATAACTTTAAATAATATATATATATATATATATATATATATATATATATATATATTAAAGTTTTGACAAGTAAAGGAAATTTAAAACTTTCGTTTTTTTTAATTTGTAAAAAATTCAACACTACTTTAAGATTTTGAGTAAGTGTTAAAAAAATTAAGTATAGACTAAACTAATTTCATCCTTCAAAAAATATATGTATATTTATTTTATGCTATAGAAAATATTCGTGTGTTTAAATATCTGTTCTAAAATTAAATATAAATTAATATCAAGATGTTTTACAAAACTATGTAAACTGTGTGACACAAAAAGCCTTTTAATTCTGAGCTAAATATCTTTTTTTCCTTTACTATATGCACTGTATCATAAATTAGTACAGAAAATGCTATACTACATGTGAAGTGAATTACTCTCAAATATAAATATAAAAGATCTTAGGTAAAGAAGAAGAAAAAAATTAAATGTAACAATAACGTTGAAGCTAAAATGAAAGAAGAATGAAGATTATAAAGAATCTCTCAACAATTATCGTCTTCCAACTAATTAAATTTAAAACGATCTAAATAATGTGGAGAATTTTAGATTATTAAATAAGTGAGTTTTATTAGTGAAAAAAAAATATATTGTCACAAACAATTATGTGAATCTAAAATTTTTAAGATTAACTTTTCTATCATTTTATTTAAAAATAAGATAATTTTAAAAAGTAATATCTTACAAAAATAATTTATTTTTGTAAAAATTAAAACCACCAGTCGTCCTTAAAAACAAACCACTTTTCCGAAACCACGGATTAATTTATCCTTAAGGAATACATTCCTAAACTGCAGATTAATTTATCCCTTTTAATATTATAATTTCACATACAAAATTTAAAAAAAAAAAGAAGGTGGAAGCAAAGTTTGCACTCGAGGTAAAATCAAGCACCAGGAAAAGAGCCAAATGCATATCCATGAACAGCAGGAATAAGGAGTTGAGGGGTCATATATTATAAAGAAAAAAGATTCTTGACACTACTATTATAAACTCACAATTAAGGTCCTAACTAATTAACACAACAGCATCATGTCATTACATTATTAATAGGAAGCAACTAAGCAAACACATAGATGAAGCAGGTTCTTATACATATGGGGTGAGTCAGCCAGTGAAAGCAGCAACCTCAATGGATGCAGTAGGTGTGCATGCTGCTGGTGCATCATACTTGGTGAACAGCTTGTAAGAGGAAATGAGGGAAATCAACACATAGCAAAGAACTGCCACAAATGTGATAGCAATTGATGCTGTCACCTTATTACAAAATCGACCAAATGATCCACAAGCTGAGCTCCATGCTGTGGTAGTGTTTCCATTCTCAGCTAGGTACAAAATCTCAGTTGAGACTGCTCCAGCAGCTACAATTATGTATGTTAACACCTACCAACGTAAATTGGACAACTTTTCAGTATATGGCATCATCAACATGCATGCATGTAATACCAACATGGAATGATCCAAGCATGCTAGAAGATAAAGTACGTGTTAGTTCTGATTATATGAGGTTTAAGTTTTAAATTCTAAACTCAAATTAAATACAAGTCCTAGTATGATCATAGTGATTCTGGTTTAGGCTCCAAAAACTGTAGAAGGCTGAAAAAATTGTTCTTCATAAGTTTGGACTTCATTTTGAAGACTTAAATGTACTTTTTTAGTTCTATTTGACTCACATTAGCATTTATAATCTCTTTAGTAAGTAGCTAATACTTTATTGCAGGAAGAAATTAAGAGTGAGATGTTATGACCTGATCAAGCAAAAAGAAAGTCCAAGCACGAGGCATAGTGGAAGGGCGTGGCATAGCAGCTATAAGAGCTGAAAATAGAGAGTAGCCTGCGCAAATGCCATTGGCATGCACCAAATACCTGCAACATCAAAACCCCATCAACCACCATAAATCTTTGTCAATTTACGTGAAGATTCAGTATTAATAAACTAGTTCATATAAAGAGGCTAAGATGCTGTTTCGACTGATAATCTAAAAATTTAACCATAAGTAAAATGCCCAAAATTACCACTGCAATGATAATGAGTGCATAATGCTTATTTTGTACTGTTAACATTCTAGTAGTTTCAACCAAACTAATTCAGATTCATCTTACACAATCTCAGCTCAAAAACCAATTATCCATGGACGAGTGGTTCTTACTATAAGAAAATGTCAACCAAAAACAAAAAGTATTACTTATAAGTTATGGTTAACAGTCCAACTCATGGTACAGTTAACTCAGAAAATAATACATCACCAATTTAATTGACTTAATTATTGCTTTCTTCTATGATCTTTAAAACAACAAAACAGTATAAGTAATCTTTCGAGTGCTGTTGCAATCTGTCTGAAAAACCGGTTTAACGATTAAAAAAAAATGACTTTTTAAAAATAAAAAGTAAAGTATTTATGATTTTGTTTAAAAAAAAAAACTTGTTATTTTGAAATAATATTACTATGTGTTAAAGTATAAATCTAAATATTACGAATTATTTGATTTTTGTATGTATTTTGAATATATTAAAACCTATAAAATATGCTATTTTTAATTTTTATAGATTATTAGATTACGGTATTATTTTTTTTAATATATTTCATATATAATTTAACTATTGACATTGCTTTATTAATATCATATCAATTACAATTTAGTTAACAGTTGAATCAATAAACTTAATCTTGAATCAGCATCTAACTCATATAATAATAGTCTGATTTGAAAACATAGAATTGAGCTACTTTTTTCTTTTAAATGACGAAAAATAAAATTAATGAAAGTATTTTAAGGATGTTTTAATTCCATTACAGAACATCACACTACAAGCCCTTTGCTTGAAAATATGCCCTACACAGTATGAAAAAAAAAATGATCACAGTGAAGTTCTATGATGACTCTAAATGGCCGAATACCAAACCCTTATTTCATCTTATATGTGTTTCCCTTAATCTCTTATTATAAACAGTCTAAGAACTTGAAAAAAGATATAGAATTCCTCTACTTGGTAATATATACATACTTGAAAGCCCCAACGTCAGTGTAATGAACAGAGCCATATTGATTTTGCTGAGAGTTCTTAAGCATGAGAACAAGGGCTGAAACACAAAGACCAACAGGAAGCAACCGCAGGAAGGTCTCTGCAGTGCGTAGGGTGTTGGTGTTGGTGTTGCCTTCCAATTTTTCTCCCATCTTCATCTGCATGGGAGATCTTGTACCTTCCACAACACTTCCTTTCTCCATCCTTGAACTATGCGGTGGTGAACAACACTTTCTTTTTATGTTTCTTGGTAGGTTTTGAAGAGTATATTACTAGTTTGGTAGAGGTGTTAGGGTAGGCATCTAGGGCATTAAAGAAAGAGTGGAGAGGCAGGTATGGGGACTCAAACTGCATTCAATGTTGTCATTATGGAAGGCCACATGTTCCCAAGGCTGCATGTTTTCTGATAAGCCTCTCATTTTCACTTCTCTCTTTTGGATTTCTACTGTTGTTTACCATCTCTTTAGTGTAGTTTGAGGACCACGGAGCACAATAAATTCGGTAACAGTGCTTTTGGTTTACTTTTTCATGTGATAGGTGTATAGGTGTGTTATAAAGTGATGATAAATGAGATTTATTTCCTAAGGGGAAAAGCTTACTATTATTGAAAGTAAGAAAACTTTAGAAGAAAACACATGAGCAATGAGGGTTTAAGAGATTGATGTACTAATAATAGTATTGAATTTGAGTTTTAGAAATATAATTACTTAGAAATTTTTTTACCATAACTAAAATATTGTATGACATGCTAGTAGTTTATACTTAAAAAAACTATATTTGAATATGAAAACTGATTGTTACCTTGTTGTTGGATTTGTATGAAATAGAGTAATTAATAGAAATAGAGAGATCTTAATCAACATATTTGTCAACATGCACAGTTTAATGTACAAAAGAAAGAAATGCATGTATCTGTGTTATTCACCAGGTATTCCAACCCTTGAACATTAATGTCTTTGTTTGTTATACTAGTATCATCCTTATCATAACATGACTGTTATGAATGTGTTATGTGGACAAGTGTCATCTGCATTCGACCATGTATATGATCAAAATAGATCCCTGTACTTCTGGATTCGGCCATGTTTGTGATCAAAATCGATCCCTATACGTGAACGAAGGGAATCAATCATGCGATCAAAATCGATCCCTATACGTCGAGGAAGGGAATCACTCATGCCTGCAATTATAGTGAGATGTTGAACCATAAAATTAAGAGTATATCTAAAAATATATCTAATTCTAATACCATATTAATTCTTACAACAACTCAAATATAAGATTTTATTTTAAAGTATTTCAAATTATTGTTTTTATTTTAATCCCTAAATATAAGTTGTTATTATTATTTAAATTTTTAGTTGACTTTAGAGATATAAAAATATTTATAATTTTTTTTTACATCATAACAAAATACAATTTTAAAGAGTAATACTTATCATTTATTTTTACATTAGTTAAATAGTAATTGGAATGGAGTTTTTTTTACCAAATGAAAGAACAAAATAAATATGTCCAAACCTTATACTAAATTAAAGCTGCATAGTTTTACACATACATAAAGTCTAGATAAAATCATTGTTATCCATAAAAAAACACATCATTTGATACATATGTATTACATCACATTGTAATGTTCATAGTAACCACAAGTTATAAGTCTGATTGCAATTGTCAGCTCCCATCCCTCATTTTGTTTTGTTCATTTCTTGCTTTTATAACTTTTATGGCCATTTTTGGAACAATCTACATGAATTTAGGTTTCCTGCAACTGCTTTAATTACAGATTTTGATATTTCACATCTATAATAAAGATGGTATCTTCTTTTATTTATCCATTTTTCGTCATCTTTCGATAGCTCTTAGTATCGTAAGTTTCTATTACATTTTCAATAAAATTGTGAAATTTTATTCCTTTATTTTTTCAGTATTATTTCCTTTTTGACTTAACGTGTACTTCTTTTGTATTTTAAAGTTTATAGACATAAGAATCTAATCTTCAGACTCGAAGTATGAGTTTGGTTAGTTTAATAAATATACAATTTAGAATTTAGTCTTCCTGAATCATAGGTTTCACTTGTTCCATCTAACAATAAAATCATTTATTAATAAGAGTTTTTTCTGAATTGGTGACAAGATATGTTCTTATTGGGTTTCTTCACAATATTTCACTCGAAAAATGTCAAACACACTCATAAAATAGTCTTAAAAGTTTCAATACTTTTTGTAACAAACAAATTTTCTGCAATGTATTGAACTATAGTGTTAACTTGTCAATGAGTGTTTAAAGAGATCCAACATGCCTAATATGAAGTGGCTCGTATGAAGACAATCTATTTAGTAATTAAGCTCAAGTGCCTTGGAATGAGTTTTGCCTACTATCAAAATTATAAATATATATTTTAAAAAGAAAGTTATCATTTTTCTCTAAAGGCATAACTAATCATGTTCACCAATATATTTAGAAACTATTAAATTATAATAAAATATTCATATTAATTTCTCATTTTTATAATAACTTTCTATATTTTTTTTTCTTCGTCTTACTTGATATTTATTTCATACACATCATTCTTCAACGATCCTCTTTATCTTAATTTGAGTATAAAGTACCTTACCACATGTTCCAAAAATCATGTAATATTATAGGTAACCCTTGTACATTTTATTTATTCATATATTTATTTGTTTGTTTACTAATTAAGAAAAATCTAATACGAGTCCATCAAATTTAATTGATGATCAGGATTCATAACAATCTTTTAATTATATTACTTCTTAAAGAGAAAACTTATAAGAAAAACATATTAATGTAGTTTTATATGAAGTCCTTTTTAAAATAGTAAATAGTTAGATACAAATTAAAAAAAAAAATTGTACAATTCTTTTTGGGAAGAATACAAAGATACATTTGTTCAATAACAAATTGTTGTGGTTTCAGTGATCTAGATGCATGTAAGTGCTTGATTATAGAGAAAATTTACTATTATTCCATGTCTCTATACTAGTTTTTTTTTTTTTTACAAAAATAATTAATATGTATTTACCCTTTTTACCTTTTTACCCGTTTTTCATCATTTTTCAATCTCCTCCACCAACTTTTACCCTTTTTACCTCATTTTTCAATCTCCTCCACCAAATGTTATCCGGAAAAAATTTAGTATTAGTGTCCTCTCTTCCAATTCAATTACATTTCTCAACTTATTTTACAATCTCGATTGCATCATGATGATAGCATATAGATTTCATTATTTGGAGTGTATGACCATAGCTACTTAAAATCAAATTAGATAACCAATTTATTAAGGTAAGAAGAATTACTCTGACAAAATTTGCTTAAACAGATCTGTAAATCATTTGAACCAAGAAGAATTTGTAGTATTCATTACCTTCTCTAGCATACAACATTTATAACATCAAATTATTTATAGGAACAGAGATCTATTATGCAAGAAAAGGAAGATGTTTTGTTGGTTCTGGTAGGATTAGATAATTGATGTTGTGGATTTGGAAAAAAAAAAAAAAAAAGTAACCTGATCATGCTAAGAAACGTGTCTTTATGTCTTTCTTTTAGGTGTGATAGAGAGACATATTTCATTGAAATTATTCTCAGTGTTAGTACATAGTTGTCGGATCTTTTACCTTGTTTTGCAATGTATGTTATATAGTATAAACAGTACTGATGTTAAATACGGCATAATTTCTTATAGAAATACTAGTTTTATATTACTATTTACCTGTACTTCTATTTGATATTATATTTTATTAATAAAATATTATACATAAATAAAATAATAATATATATTAATGTTAAATAATATTAAAAATAAATAATAATATTAAAATATCACCATCTATTTTCTAATCGGATGAAATAGATATCTTTTGTAGTGATAGTATATTATCTCTAAATAACATCACTTCTTTTCTTAATAAAACTAATTCTGAGAAAAATATATGTATTTTCCTGTGGACAATTTTTTTAGGCAAAGCAATACTCAATGATGATGTATATTATAGTACGTCAATAATATTAAATTAATAATAGCTTAGTTATTTATTATATCAAAAGTGATGATAAGATAAGAGTGTGATGTAAAAGAAATATGAAAAGAATATACATATAATTAGTAGTGCAGAAGGTTTTGCCCAAAAAGAGGAAGTGGTGTCTGTTTGGGTGAAGAGAAAGGCAGACAGAAAAGTGTGAAGTTGGGGCCATGTTGCCCTCAAAAGAAGGCAACCAAACAAACACTGCCTTCCTTCCTTCTTTCAAATTTTCAATTTCGCATTTCTTCAACTCAGTGGGCGCCGCTCATTCCGTTCCGTTTACTCACAATTCAACTGGCGCCTATTGCCATGTCACCACTTCGACCTTATCCATAACTCTCTTTTCAAACCTCACTTTCCACGCGCTCCTTCACTACTAGCTCTCACGCGCTCCATTTATTATGTTTATGTGGACAGTAATTATAAATGGAGATTTTAAATATTATTTCATTTTATATCTTTATACAAGTAAGAATATTCTCTGTAATTAATTAATTTTATGATTGTAAAAAATCTGAATATTTACAAGATGTTTGACTTTTTAATTCAAAATTGTTGTTTTATTTTCTAGAGTTTTAGCATCAACTCAAACAATAACAGTTGTTTTATTCATTAAAAGAAATTAAACTCAACTATTAAAAAGAAGTAAAACACAGTCTTATTTGAAGTATATTTCCTTGATACAAGAGTTAAAATAATTCTAAAATATGTATTTATATATTAATATATTAGAAAAGAACCATCAAATACTTGTAAAATATTGTCTTAACCAATGGAGAGTGGTTTCAAGTTTAATTCTTTTCATACAATTATGTTAAATAAGAATATTTCTCTCTTGTAAAAATTATTTGTTATCTAAAAAATAATATTTTTGTAAATATGAGAGGTAGGATGATTAATTTTTGTTACACACCTTTTTTCTATCAAAATCAATTTTATTATTGTTTATTTGAAAGGATATGTGTAAAATATTAGAAATAGTGCAGACTTTTAAAACTGAAATTTGTGAAAGAAAAATTTATATTAATATGTTTTAATTCTAATAACATACCTATTAAATAATATAATTCCACTAAAAATCCATTTACTTTTCAGGAAAATCATATAAAAATTCATCAAATACTAGAAACTACTAAAACATATGTAAAAGAAAACATTTAATCCTTCAAATAGTAAATCAATTGAATTAAGAGTAATATCATTAAACATAATTATCATTTACACTTATAATTCTTTTTATAATGAAATCAAATTTCATAACACCACTAATCAAAACTAAACAAGTTAATTACTTGATTATATTTAGAAAATAATAATTTATTTCTATATAAGCACCTAGTATGGCTGGTACAACACCTTTGACTGGTTTGAATTTTGCCATAAATATTAAACAGCATGTTATAAATTAAATATAATGTGAATACAAGTTATGCATTGAAATGGGAGAAAATGGGGCCCTAGAGAGAGGTGTTGAGCAGAGATTGGGGAAAAGAGATAAAGAAAATGGGACATTTTGGGTAAGGTAGGAAGAAGAATGATACATAATGATAGGGTGAGGGGGACAAGGGAAGATGAGAGATCATACTAGGATAAAGCCGAATCTTACTGTTTCTTTCCAAAGAAGAATATTAACAGCAAAAGTGGAAAAGATCCTTTAATCTTATCCGCCACCTTAGCACTTTCCTTATAAATCTTCCTAAGATTTTTCCAACCTTCCATTCCATTTATAGTTCTCACAGAGAAAAAGGTATGCTAAATGTATATTTTTTATGTGATTGAAGTCCTAGTCAAATTTTGTTTCTGATCAAGAACACAAGACACAAAGCATTGCAGATCAATGGAGCAAGTCCAAAAGACAGGACCAGTTCATGTTTACCATGATGATGTTCTTGTTGTTGGGTCTTTTTCTTCTTCTTCTTCCTCTTTAACATCAAACTCTGTTTCTGGAATTTCAAGTGGGTCATCATCTTTGGAATGTGACTCTTTTGAAGAGGTGACTTCCCCTCCCTCTTCTTCTTCTTCATCATCCTCAGCTGATCATCATCCAGTTGTAGTTGTGGCTGATCCATTGAGTGACATGTCTTCTATCTTTCAACAGCTTCCCATCAAGTAAGTTTCTTGATTTCTCTCACCAAGTTTGCTTGTTCTTGAGTTTCTTCATTTTGTTTTACCCTTTTGAATTCTGACTAATTAGATAATTCACCTTTTGAGTGTCTTCAAATCTGTCATAGTAAACATTAAGTAATTAGTCCAAATAGTCAGGTATTTGAATCCTAACTCTTAGTGAATAGAAAAACTTGGTTTCAAAAAAAAAAAAAAAATCTTTTATGTGTCTTTGATCTTTAAAAGGAAATTAGTGCCAGCAAGAAGAGGTATTTCTTATTATGATATTTGGGTGTTTTGGTGTGTGGATTTGTTAAAGTTTGTGTCTTGTGGCTGTGGTGCAGGAGGGGGTTATCAAAATTCTACCAGGGGAAGTCACAGTCTTTCACTTCACTAACAAAAGTGAGGAGCTTGGAGGATCTTGCAAAGCCAGAAAACCCTTACAACAAGAGGTTGAAGTCTTGCAAGAGCTATGGAGGAGGGTTGGCTGAGAGCCAAGGGGTGCCAAGGGCTGTTTCCAAGAGGGGAATGGTGCATTCAGCAAGTTCAAGGGGTTCATGTTCTTCTTTGAATGCAAGAAAGGGAAGTGCCACTAACTTCATAGGTACTAGGCCACCAATCCCTCCTCATAGATCTACCAGCACCAACACCAACATTCCTAGTCAAACTGTGTTGTTTGCATGAAAAGGGATTGTGTGGAAGTTTCTGTTGTTGAATTGAGTTTTTGTTTTGACTTTTGGGGGCATCATGAGAGTAGATTCAGTAGTTTCTTTTGAGGAGACTGTTGGAGAGAGAGAGAGTGCAACAACTAATCTAAATTTTATTTTATTTTTTCACATGCTCAATTTTGGTTTAGAAATTTTATGCAGATGATTTTTTCTTTGTCAAAGATTGAAGTAATAGAAAATATTCTAAGTAACCTCATATATACTAAATCAAGTCATGTCTTGCCTAAACTTAGTGTGACTTATTTTACTATTTGCTATCTAAATCTGACAAACCTTATACTTGACTTAACTTCTGCATTAATTTACTTTGATTTCTTAATCTGTTTAAAGAGCAGTATTTTATGGCAGAATTTTAAATAAGCTGGTCAGTTTAGTTTCGAACAAACTAATGAATTAATGGTTGGTAGGTCTCTCATTGAGAAGATCAATGGATTTATAAACTAAAGACTTTACTTTACTACTAATTAATTAATTAGACCAATAAATATACAGTGGTAAATTTTCTAAATTAGTGAATTTTTTTTTAAATTTCTAAAATTGTGTATTTTTTATTTTATTTTCGAATATGGATAAATTCTGAAAAAGTTACAATCTTGATTTAAAATTATATAAAAAAAATGTATTCTGAAAAAGTTACAATCTTGATTTAAAATTATATAAAAAAAATATGAATAAATCGTTTTATTATTGCATTGATTTAAAACTATATAAAAGATTATAATTAAGTAATTAATTAATTGAAATGGTTAGGCTACTGTAAGAGTTTAGGATGATTAATTTTTTCACCTTTTCTCTCCTATTTTTTAGGTTGTGCACATAAAATTAAATTACAATTAATGCATAGTGATAAAACAAAGTTAATGCCTTCATTAATAGATCTTTGTAGTTCTTATTATCATCTTTTCATTTCAACGGCTTGAGAAGATAGAAGGTATCCTGTCATTTTTATTTTAATGTTTATTTTAATTACAATAATATAATTATAGTAATATATATATATATATATATATATATATATTATTATAATTATATAAATATATATTTATATTTATTTTATTACAGTAATATACATAAATATATATATATATATATATATATTTTTTGTTATTTATATATATTGTGTAGCTTTTATTGTTATAGGTTATTTGTTGCAATGACTTACACTTCCTTATCAATATAATATGCATTAATTCTAATTTAATTTTATATGTACAATCCAATACAACATTGAAAAATAAGATAGGAAAGGCAGTATAATTAATTACCTTAAACTGTTGTAGTAGCTTAAGGATTTCAATCAATTAATTACTTAATTAAAATGGTACCTTTATTCTACAATTTCATTTGTGTAACTAGATTGTGTTATATTCTCACAATTTCATATAATTTTAAATTAAATCATGCAATAATAGAACAACAATTTTATTCACAATGATATCGCGTAACCTCTGCATGATTTAGCCATGTCCGAAAATAAAATAAAAAATATACTATTTTAGAAATTTCACAAAAAAATTATACTAATTTAGAAAATAAATTTGTCAATATAAAGTAGTGGATTTTATAAGACTATAACTATAAAAGTATAGTGTATGTGTATGTCAAAATTAGCTCAAATAAAAAGTTTAATATTTTTGCTGTTAAAATGATAGTATAACATTATATGTTAAACATTGATATTTTTATAAAAATATATTTATAAATATACTAATCTCTCAATTTATCAGTTTATATATTAGTATTATAGATCTATCACGCTAAAAAAACATGTAGTATGAATGATGATTAGAGTATTTGTCCCTCGTTTGATAGATTAGAAAAAAATTCGTAACATTATTATAAAATATAATGGACATTATATTTCGGGAGCTTACTATCCGTTTTTTAATTTTCTTTCTTGTCCTTTTATTGTCTAAAGATACTATAAAAATGAAATATTGATACTAAACAAATATTTAGAATACATAATGTATTAAAATGTTCATTTATGATTTTATCGATTTAAAAAAAATGGATAGAAAGTAAATAGCATCACTAGTTAGACTATCTTAAGCCAATTAAAATTTAGATATAGCCTGAGATATTTTCAGATTTAAATTTCATAATTTAACGCAAGAATATTTGCTTTTGTATCTCTAAAAATCAAACTAACATTTTCTTCTGAATAACTAAAAATGAAATGCAATTTTTCTTTCATTCTGAAAATATTGTCTTAATGTTTTTGAGATCTAAGAACATGAGATTCACATTAAGGCTTTTCATTAGGAGTCCCCATCATTTGAAAGTGCACGTTGCTCCCAGGTCAATTTATAAATAATTATATTTTCATTCCCCTTTCATTTTTCTTCTTTTTTAGACGGCGGTGCACCCCTCCAATTGTTAGATCAACTTACTTTTCTAAGAACCAGTGTTGACTCTGTTACATCACCATTAGAGTAAATTTTTTTTTTTTTTTTTTTTTTTTTATTAATTTAAAATTGTTTTATCGAAATTTTTTTTTGTCCGTAGAATAATTTTTAATATTGTAAAATTTTTTTTTATTAAAGAGTTT
>Ga0099824_1004104_pt1 | contig 21082 bp, 8 predicted proteins | sample SiratrowhiteBW_FD_76837 | JGI IMG/M metagenome (GOLD analysis project Ga0099824, IMG submission 76837) | Root nodule microbial communities of legume samples collected from California, USA - Siratro white BW | ecosystem: Host-associated > Plants > Roots > Nodule | place: USA: California... | reverse complement strand
CACCACTTGCAAAGAAAGTTCCACTAACTCAATTAATTGTTCACATACAATTAATCAACCAATTCCTACTCCCCGTAGAAATCAAGAACCCTGCTAAATTGATCAACTGCTCCCCGCAGCTCCTAATCAATTTCAGCAGAAACACCAGGCTAACTCAATTCCTACTCCTCGTAGAAATCAAGAACCCTGCTAAATTGATTAACTGCTCCCCGCAGCTCCCAAACAATTTCAGCAGAAACACCAGGCTAACTCCTATAGCCCAAACCAATACAATTGTTCAATGATTATCACAGAATTACAATGAATACAACACAAATCTTGATTCAAACAGGATCAAGAAGGGTTGAGGAAACTCCCTAATTGGCGCAGAAAGAAAGGCCTATACACAGTCTTGAAGAAACAGTAGCACACCTTAGTCAGAATTGATTCTTCAAGTAAAAGCCCTCTTTCGAAAGTGATTATTATGAAACAACAATTCTCTCACAGTAGTTCTCACAAAAATGTATTTCAAAAGATTGTGTTTCACAATTTCTCTTCTCTTTTCTGTTCTTTTTCTTATCTGTTCTCTTTTTCTTGTTTTTCACACTTGAAAAGTCCATTGTATTATAGAAGAAGAACTCAAAACCAGTTTTTGGAAAACAGTTAATTCAGTTATGCTTAGACACGAATAAATTGATTCGTCTTAACCTGAAATCAGTTTATAATAGTTCAGTACTTTATTTTCCAAAACTGTTTTTAACTGAAGTTAAAACCTTTTTATGGTTTGATTTAAATCATTTAGACCATGTGCTAATGAATTTCTCCTTAGATATGCACAGGTTCTCTTTCACAACCAATCACACTTACTCACACTAAAACAAAGCCTAGAACACACTTCCATTTGCTTGCTTTGGCTTGCTAGGCATGTCTTGCATGGCTTCATCAAATCCTTTAGTATTGTGAGAATACTAACAAAAGTATTAAAAATGCCAATAATATTAGTTATAATATTAATAATATCAATAAAAATATTAATAATATTTACCTTTACTAATGTTATTATTAATAAATCAATATGAACATCATTAATAAGAGATAATAGTAGTTTTATCCATAAATATAAGTTCTTAAGTATTACCCACAGACTTAGATCCATAGGTATTACCCACGGACATAAGTCTGTAGGTATTACCTACGCAAATAGTTTGTGGGTAATACCTACAGACCAATATCTGTGGGTAATACTTACAGATCTGTGTCCGTGGGTAATATCTACGAACCTATGTCTGTGGGTAATACCGACGGACTTAAATCCGTGGGTAATACCTACAGATATAGATCTGTAGGTAATAATTTGTGGGTAATGCTGAATTTACCTACGGATACAGATCCGTGGGTAAATTGAGTTTTGTATTGGCAAGGGAGAAAAGTTCAAAATGTGGAAGTAGATAGTTGGTTTTGGAAAAATGTAAGTACATGCTTAAAAGTTGTTGCTCCTCTTATGGTGGTCCTTTGAGTGGTGGATTCAGATACAAAACCCGCAATGGGATTCATATATTAGGAGATGAATTGCGTCAAAGAGAAGATTAAATGAAACTTTAATAATATTAAGAAAAGGTAACATAACAATTCTAAAATTTCTATCATTTTAAATTTAGTTACTTATTTATTTGTGTAATTATTTCTAATATAACATAATTGGTACTTTCATAGTTATGGAATTTATTGGAAATCATTGATAAGAGGTGGGATAATCAACTTCATATAGGCTTTTGCAAGCAGATGCCTATTACCTAAACCCACACTTGCACTATGAAACAACTTTTAGAAATGATTATCCTAAGGTGAAAGAGAGTTTGCATATATGTGTGAGAAGATTGGTTAGTGATGTTGCAAAAAGGAAAAAGAAAATCAATTTGCAACTTCTTGAGTTTCACTATGCTGGAGGACTTTTTTCTAGGGAAGCTACATAGGATTGTAGGAAAGCTATGCTCTTTAGAAAATGGTGAGAGATGTTTTGGAATGGAACTCCAAAATTAAAGAAGTTTGCTATTCGAGTTTTGAGTTTAACTTGTAACTCTTCTGGGTGTAACCGCAACTGGAGCTCATTTGAAATGGTAATTCAAGTTCATCAAGTTATTTAAGGTTTTTAATTTTCTTTATTTGATTTATATATTTACTAAAATTTCATTTTTAATTATATGTCCATACAAAAATAAGAAGTTGTTTGCACCAAAAAAAAGATGAATGACTTGAAGTTGAAAAATAAACAAAATGTTGCTTTCCCATTTAATGACATTGATTATGATGATGAATGGATAATTGAAGAAGGACATAATATTGAGGTTAAGAAAACTCAAGTTGAAGGTGATGGTGAAAATGTTGACTTACCTGGAGCAAGTTTAAATGATCCAACTCAAGATGGACAAACACTTGATCTTGACAATATAGTTTGTTAACTAACAAGTTTCATCTTGAGAAGAACTCGATGGTGATGAAGATGATAGAGATGATTTCATTAGAGGATTACATGAAGGAGACCTATAAACTTGATAACATTTGTGTCTTTTTGTTTTATTTAATGATTATCTTATTGTTGGTGTATCTACGAACTTATTTATTTTAATATTGTAGAATTGATATCATGAATGTTTTTTTTGTTGAATTTCTTTTGTGAAGTAAACTCTTACGATTTTATGAGTCGAGTTTACAGACTTCTCACGAGTCTACGTAGACTCTCGAGTCTGATAACTTTAGTTGAAAGTAATATTGTCGTGCAAGTTAAAAATATCTATGAAATCCTAATTGAAAGTAATATTTTCATACAAGTTAAATATATGTATGAAATCCTAACAAAGTCAAGTACTTAGTAATTATTACATCACAAAAAATGTAAACTAGATAAGTAGTCTACTAATAAAAACTACAAATGCTAAACAATGATGGTATTCTTGATGCCGCAAAAGTATCTTCATCGATCCTTTGATGACTTTAATTACCTCCTATGTCACTATAGTGTAACCTTCTTTCTATCTTCCTCTGTTGAAGTTTTTAGATTAGATGCCACCACTAATGGGACTACAAGGTCCCAATCTATCGACCTCCCTGACAACAAGAAGTCCACATTTTGCAAGGATCAAGGTGGAAAGACCAAGTGACTCTAACACCTCATCTGAAAATATTATACCAGATGAACTAGAGGATGAAGAAGATAAGTCAATTGACAAGGAATATGATTATAAACTACCAGCAGTAATAAGTCTATATAGTAAGGTTAATACTTCTTATTCATTTTGTCTTCTATTTCAAAGGTTGACCAAATTCAACTTCGTTGACTTTTAGGAAAAAGTAATACAATTGAGTTTCATATATTGATCTTTTCTTAATCAAGGACTTAATCTTTACACAATAAATGCATATAATCACATAATTTTAAGTCTCAAAAATTGGGATGTTACAACTTGTATAGTATTTCACTTTGTATCTCAAGTAAAAAACATCATCAGATCAAAACCTTTCTTAGAAGAAATCAAAACAAATTATAGTAATACTATCTATCAAAATATTTAAAGAGTATGGCCAAAATTTATATAATATTAAAATTGAAAATTGCTTTACAATAGTAATATATAGTCTTAAACTCTATAAAATATAGAGGGTGACCAATGCAAAAGATACAAGTACAACAAACATTTTTTACTAGTTTTACATTTAAGCCATATTTAATACCTCTCTTAGAAAGTCTAGTTGCTAAGAAAAAACCTTGTGATATCCTTCACCCAATGAATTTAGAATCTCAATTCGAGCATCCTATTGTATATAATTTTTGTAAGAATTATTTCTGTAGTTTTTATTCATTGCTCTTTTTGTTGTAACCAAAAGTGATAGTAAATAATACTTGAAGTTCTAATTCTGAAGTGAGATTGAGAGGGTTTTCCAAGAAAAACTTTGTGTTCTCATTTAAATCAAATAATAATAAAGATACTTGGTTTTAATAAGGTTCATTATAGTGAAACCCTTTAAAAGTTCTTAAAAGAGAATCTCAATAGTTAGAAGGAATCAATATAAAATGAGTTTTCTCTATTCCTTTTCTCTTGTATTTCTTCCATATATGATCATTTATCATACCATTTGCTAAGTCCCTACAAAAAAGTCAAAAACACAATCCAAACTTTTTTTTTTTGAATCAACATATTCTTTAAATATTTTTCAGCTTCAACATGGTACATATGTAATGTATTCGGACGAAAAGAATATTTATAATCATATAATTGGGTTCTTATCACTATTCAAAAGAAAAAGAAAAGAAAAGAAAGGATGATGTTTGTAATTGTCCACATTAAATTTCTTGAAGTGGATTACTCATTGGGTTATAATGTTGTTTCAATTTGTTTTTTTTTTCTTCTTCTCATTCTCGTTAAGGTTATTTATAGTATAGTAGAGTTAATTATGCTCAACCTAGGTAGTATTACATGCTTTAAGTCCACGCTCCCTATTTCCTTTATTAGCCCTCACTCCATATTTTTTATGTATATATTGAACATTGATGTATTTGGTTTAGGCAAAAAGATATGTTTCATATGTATTTTTGTTCTTACACAGGTTGAGTAGGTCTCTTCTTGACTTGTTGTTGTGTCGGTGTCAAGGTTATCTAGTTCAAAGGGTGATGTTTGTTTGTCTTGGGTTTAAGAGGGTGGTGGGGTACATGAAACTCAAGTTAGTTGAGTATATTTATCAGTACTAAATGTGAGTAAATGTAATGTTTACTTGTTCCATGCTAACTTATTAATAAGATTTGGTTGGACTTGCATGTGGATGAGCCTCGATCAGTACAGACAGGGTTGTTAACCTTGTATTAATTTAACAACATTGATGGTTTAACATTCTTGATTGGGGATTAGTAATGTTCTTAATCAGATGTCGTGTTGGTTTTCCCTTATGTATTTGACAATGTTTTCTATATAATTTTGGCCTTGTAGATCTAGGTTGTACTTGTTCATACTCATATCTAATGTTTGGTCTCACGTGCCTATATCTTTTCAGTTGCATTACTACACTTGTGTGTAATGGTTGGTTTCACGTGTCGAGTTGTTCTCAGTCGTATATAGTATGATAAAACAATGTTGGCTCACTTCTTCTTAGTTTTTTCTAGTTTTGGCAATAAGTTGGCTCTAATTTTATTCTCACTCATGATGGGATCAATAATGGTTATGTCGAAGTTGGTCATTAATTTAGATACTTTATGGTAATATTTGAGTAGAATGTAGTTCTTTACTTAGAACTCTTTGGTGAGATGTTCGACCGTCTATTGAGAGTCACTTTTATATTTAACATTTCTTGCCCCATCGTCTCAGGCCAATGAGAATCGATTATTAATGCTTTGTACTTGACTTGATTGTTTGATGTTTTGAAATAAAACTAGAGGAACTACTCTAAGAGTAAGCCTCTATGAACTTTAAGCATCATTGATGGGTCATGTTGTAGTCATTCAGGCTCAGGGTTGAGCTCAGTTGTGAAGTCGCCCAAACATTTTATTTGATGGACCCTCTTGGTTCATGCTTAATCCATACTCGAAGAGTTCCACTGACCAGTTTATCATTTGACCCACTAGGTCAGGTTCCAAGAGAACTTTGTTCATTGGATGGTTTGTTTTCACAATTATCTAGTAGTTTTAGAAATATGGTCTCATTCTCTAAGCCATGGTTACTAGGGCTATAACCACTCTTTTACTCATCTCGTATCAGGTTTCGACTTCTTGAAAGGTTTGGCAAATGAAATAGATTGACCTATGGTCCTTGTGTATTTCCTTGAATTATACCTTGATGAGTTGTGTCAGGGATGACTTTTGAGTATTTGGTGGTGATGATAGGAAGCTCCTGATTTCTATGAATATCTCATAACATTAGCGACTCTATAATTTGGATTATTGATTTCGTAACTTCTGTCAACTTTGATAAGAATCGAGAGAAGGATGCCAATCTATCACATTTTCAGAATCTGCATCTCCATTATAGCTCGACATTTGTTTGGCTTGACTTCAATCCTTTTGTAGGTAAGCTTGAAGCAGAGGAACTTTCCTCCTTCCACCCCAAATCGCACTTATCAAGATCAAGTCTCAAGTTGTCTTTTCTTAGTGTCGCAAAGACTTCACTGAGGTCTTGGTGGTGTTTCTCGCATGATGCTGACTTTACTACCATATCGTCCATATATATATATATCAAAACTTCGACCAATCAATCATTTGAAGACTTTGTCCATTAGTCTTTGAAAGGTAGCTTCCTCATTTTTTGAGGTTGAACATAATGACCTTATAGTATAGTTGGCATTATCGGTCATGAACGTTGTCTTCTCTTTGTCTGTTAGATGCATCCAAATTTGGTTAACCCAAGTGAGTGTCATGGAAGTTGAGCATCTTGATGTAAAAACTTCCCATGTCATAGGTGCAATGTAGAAGCCAAAAGTGTAATTGCAAGGGAGGAAAGGCTAGGATTGTAGGATTGTTCCACTCAAGCTTCAAGGAGGGGCTCTCGGATGAATTCTTAGATGACTTCTTGATGAATTCTTGGACTAACGTGGTCTTGAAAGTTTGCAAAAATCTTGAAAACAAAAACAATTAAAGAAAATGCAATAAACAAGAATGTTAGGAATTATAACAACACCTTACGTCACCCAAAGTCATGAGATAAGCAAGACGTTGATTCGTCACTTGTCATCTAGCCCACAAGATAAAAATCAATGCTAGGAATTGGGAAGAACCTTGTGCCACTCAACTCCATGAGATAAGCAAGATGGTGAAACGCCACTTGTGACCTAGCTCACAAGATAAGAAATCTCAAGAGAGAAAACCCTCCACTTCTGGTTATTGATGAATCCCAATGCGCTAGCAAAAGATAAGCTAAGAAGCGTCACTCTAGATTAAGCAAAGGAGAAACACCACTTGAGATATGACACACTCAAGATTTCAAATATTTCTATTCATTTCCACGTCTAATAATGAGTACCATAAGTCTTCTTATATAGACTTCATGGTGGGTAGGGAGTAGACAAAGTCATCCCTTCCCTAAGCTAATTGTCCAAACAAATCTTAGAAAAATAAAATAAAAATACATAGCTTCAGATATGCCTTGTTGAGGTTTGTGTAATTCATGCACATCCTACACTTTTCATTAGCCTAATTTACTGTTACCTCATTTGTGAGCTAGGTTATGTACGAGTTTCTCGAATGAATCCATTATTGATTGGCTTCTCGGCTTCTTCTTTGACTGTTTTTCTTTTTTCATTCTCCAACTTTCTCTTCTTCTAGGAGATCGACGATGTTTCTATGTTGATACATGTGAGAGGAATAACTTTTAAAATAAAGAGAAGAGAAGACATGAAGAATAAATAAAATAAGCATGATAAAGGAAGATGTAGATGAAGAAATAAAAGAGAGAGGGAGTCTTAAATATTTTGGAGGAACAAATTAGAGAATTATATATGTGTAGTCTTAGAAAATACGAGGAACTTATAGTAAGCAAGTACTTTATGCTAATATCTTGAGATAACCTTGGTCTTAAATGTAGAAAGTTAAAAGCGTCTTTTAGAAGTCTTAAATTAGCACTTGCAACTCATATAAGCACATGGGAGCATATGGATTAGTTTGAGTCATCCTTTGACTCTTCAAGTTTTCAAGACACATTCATTGAACCTTGGAATTCTTACAAGGCACCACATGTTCTTGTCATCTTAGTCATCATTTGTAATAATTTCATTCCTAAACCCTAATTTTAAGGGATTAGTTTTGTTTAACATAGTCAACTGTTGATTAGTAAAGTTAACTCTAATATTTGTCCCTTCTTTTTCGTGGAAAAAAGTTCATCTATATATTGATGGTTTCTCTCTTTGTAATATGATGAATGATTTATAAATAGAATGAAGTTTCTTTGTGAGAATTTATGACAGTTAGAGTTGTCTCTTATCTTGTTTAGGTTTTTAACTTGAGAAGCTTTTTCAAGTGGTGAATTCTCTTGCACTTATCCTTAGAGTTCTTAATTTAAGGTGGTATGTTCTTCCCATTTCTCTTCCTTAATCTATTTGTACTTTCATTCATTTACTTGTTCTTGTTTTCTTATGCATTTTCTTGCAATATTGAATGCTACTCATCTTTTACATTTGTGCCCATTACATTCTTCTCCCATGGAGGTTTTTTTCTTCATTTCATTTTTGAGTTTATCAAGATCCTACAAAGCCCCTACAATCCATATAACTTTTATATGGAAAGTCTATGAGAGATCAACTTGGGGTCGACTCCTGGCATGTCAGTTGATGTCCACGTGAATAGGTCAGCATTGTTGATAAGGACTTGGGATATCCTCCTAGCCTCAAAATTTGCTAATGAGGTTCCTATTTACTTGTTTTATCCTTCATTTTCAAGCCGTAGAATCGTTGTGTCTTCACCTGACTCTACTCGAATGCGTCGTTTATGCTTAAGTCATGATCAACCATCACGACCATGTTATGTGTTTTTGGGTAGGGTGTTTCACAATTTGAAGATTGAGTTGTAACATTCACGATATACGTGCAACATTCCCCTGTGATTCTTTGATCGGCGTGAACCATGATGATATCCCCGAATCCAGAAGGGAATCTCATTGCCAAGTGAGGGGTGGAGACTATTGCTCCTAGTTTATTCAAAGATGGTCATCCAAGGAAAATGTTGTATGAAAGTGTTGGCATCCACAATGAGGTGTCAAATTTTTATGGTCCTGCTTATTAGGGTTCCTTCTCCAAACTCAGTGTATAAGTCAATATACCCTTTTTTAACCCATTCTCTTAAGAACCCCATGATTTGGTCACAATAAGGTTGGATCTCCACTCTATAATTTGTAACTTTTGGAGTGTATTCCAGTACATGATATCGATTGAGATTTGCTAATCCGCCAAAGTCTTCATGAATTATAAGTTCTCCACTTGATCATCTTGTATTATTCGGGCACGTTGACCCGACTTGCATTTATTTTGTTAATTTCTTTATGCATCATCTTTATGTCTGGACTCATCATAATATCGATGAACACGATCATCCCAGTTTTTGGATGATGGGTCTATTATTTTATATTTCAATTCTTTCACAAACATTGTAAGAGGTTGACTTGAATAAATTCTTCAATCTTATCTTTTAAGGCTCAACATTCTTTGGTGCAGTCACTGAATTGGTACAATACCTACATTGCTTGTTGGTATCAGGATTGGGTGAACTTGGCACTTTTCTTAGAGTGGGGATGAGGTCGGTGTTGAAGGCCTATTCCAGGATCTGTGCTCGGTCTACATTCAGTGAGGTATACTGGTAGAACCTCGAACTCTGGTGTTCTCGCAACATAGATTGTATGATGGTTTTGGCGTGTTCTTTCCTTTTCCTTTTGTGTCTTTTTGAGAAATGTCTCGACCTTAAACTGCGTGGCTCTTCTAGTTGCATGAACTTTGTGACCCTTCATCCCAGCTCATCTAGGTGCATTGTGAGTTTCTTGCATAGGCTATATGTGAATGGTCTTGGTCTCATGATTGTGGCCATGTGGTGTGGAGCTACTTCTGGTTGAGATTGCAGATTTTCAAAGCTACCCTTCCAAATCTCTCTATGAAGAGCCTCAACGACTCTCCCTTCTCTTGCTAGATGTTTACTACTGTAATTGATTTTGCGTGGTACGCCCGACTCATCATAAAGTGTGTTCCAATCTTAGCCACCAACGTATCAAAAGAGTCAATCAGTAAGGGTGATAGTCACATGAACCAAATTATGGTTGCCTCTATCACGGATGTGGGGAATAAGCAACGTAGCATGATGTCTTCCATTATGTATAGTTTCATCTGGGTTTATGATACGTTGATGTGTTCATTCGGGTTTGGTTGTTTTATTATATCGATCGATCATGAGACCCTTCCAACTGGATGAGAGCAAAAAATCCATTATATCGTCAACAAACGGGTGTTGTCGGGTGCCTCCTATCATCATGGAGGTGTTGGATGATGTATGTAGTTAGGACTTGACTTTTTTACTTTTAGCTTCAAATGCTTTAGTTACTATAGGGGGCCTCTCAGACAAGGTGAACCGATTAGGTCTTTTGTTATTTTCTCCTGGTAGGCCTCTTGCTTAAGAGGACGAGATACGTTCGTCTCCTCTCTTAACCTTCTTCACATCTCTTCATTCTCCTGTCTTAAAGCATTGATCTCCTCTTCGTTCTTTTGTTTGATTTCTGCCATCTCTTTCTGAAGGGTTAAGAGTAATGTCATGTGTCCTATCTCGGTCGACCTTGCATCTATTCATTTTCGGCGGTCTTTCTTGACTTATTGTTGTGCCAGTGTCGAGGTTATCTAGTTTAAAGGGTGGTGTTTGTTATTCCATAGATTTGTAGAATAATTCCATAAATTTGTGCGTTGTGCGAGAAAATAAAATTATGCAAAAATAAATTAAATATTTTTATAGATTTTTTTAAAATCTTGGATTGTAGAAAAAGTTTAAGGAATGATGAGATCAAATTTTTAGGGTTAGACTTCACCATACCTCACTCTCATGTATAAAAACAATTACCTTCTTTCCTCCCTAATGTCAATGTCAACCCTCAATAATACTTAAACCCTAATTTTTCATGTGAATGAGCCTAAACTTCCCTATTAACCGTCAATTCTTTTATTCATTGTATAAAAAAGACTTGTTTTTGCCACAAGACAACAAATGAATCATGCTTTATTCTTAGATACAACCTTTAAATAGATTTTTTTTTTCGACATTCGCTCCCAATCCAACTTTTAGTTTTGCTGGACTCAACTTCCCTACAGAGAGGTCTATCGCCCAACTAGTGCCTAACTCAACTTCAGCGACGCTAGGCGCAACTTGACTGCGTTAGTTTTCTTTTATCTATATTCCTTCATGGACTCCAATCCTATTCCTCTAAATCTAGTGTTTCCTGTGTACTTTTTATGCAAAAATAAGTGGAATTAGTGTAAATTTCATTAGTTTTCTTTTATCTATATTCCTTCATGGACTCCAATCCTATTCCTCTAAATCTAGTGTTTCCTGTGTATTTTTTATCCAAAAATAAGTGAAATTAGTGTAAATTTCCTTTCTTAGACTTTTGTAATCAATTATTAATAAAAATATCTAATAAAATAAATAAACAAGGTTCAAGCTTAAAAGAAGTTGATTTCATTATGAAAATTGGCTCCAAAATATATTAAAAATAAATATTATCAGATAGTTATTCATGTATCAGTATGATAATACAAGTGGTTTAGGTTGCTTGATTTGGGATTAGTGAAGTTATTAATTAGATGTTGGGTTGATTTTCTGATATATATTAATAATGTTTTTAATATCTCTCCAGTCTTGCTGATTTAGGTTTTACATGTAACTATCAATTTCTTGTGCCGATATGTTTTGAGTCACATTAATAAACTTGTATATAATTGCCAGTTTCACGTGTTGAGATATTATCAGTCGTATATAATACAATTTCTATTTCATATGTTGGGAGTTATCTTGTGTTATTTAACTTTACTTATTGCAACATCAAAGATAGTTAGTCTCTTTGTTAGTTGAATAAAAAGGAAGAAGTTTGGATGAAATGTAGCCAAATGTTACCAATTAGTCTTCCGGTAACGTTAATGTTAATGTCATGCCATACTTGTCTTTTCCAAATAAATTATTGTTCTTATACTATTTCCTAAAAAAAAAAATTCCTAAATGGATATGTACAAATCAAAATGTAAGAGAATAGGAATTCTACGAGCTCATAATTAATGAAACGTAATAACTAATTATTTTCTTGTTGGTATGGACTACTTTTATATTGGATCTAAAGTTGGTGGGCATATGGTGTGGTTTGATTGATAGATAATCATGTCTTGAATATATAGATAAGGTTTTAAGTTCGCATGTACAAAAGAACATTTATAGATAGAGATCAACCCTTAATTAATTCGATTTCAATACTTACAAAAAAAGTAGTATCTAACTCTCTGAGCATGAAGATATCATAATTAAACAAAATTATAAATAGGATAACTCTCAAATAAAATTATATATTTGTATTCTTTTATATGATCATAAATTTTACTATTACTTTATTATTTTTGAAGTAATTATATTAATATATTCTATCAAATCCAAACTCATACCTAAAATAAAAATTAGAAAAATAAGAAAACTGTCACTCGTCCATTAGGAGAAAGTTTTCCGTTTAGATATAATAAATGTTGTACGAACAACTATTCAAACACACCTTAGTCATTTCTTCTACTTATTCTTGGAAGTATCTTTTATATTTCAAATTGTTGTTTAAGACAGCTATGTATCAAGATGTCTCCATCTTCTAATGATAAGATTAGGTGTGGCATCAAATTCAACTAGTTAAATCATATTGTGACATTAAAGATAACTTTTTTTTTTTTCTCTTTATTCGTCTGGCTAAGATTCTTGCTGAAGTGTGAACAGTTTTTTACAGTAATAGTTAGGTGAACATTCAATTCATGGTTGGAGTTATAAGCTATAGGAACTGTCCAATATATCAGTGTTTTGGTATAACTAAAAGTAAGTTGCGTACATCATGATAAGAAAGATATTGGATGAAAAACCCTTTTACCGAACCATCAAGTATCACATCTTATGAACATGTCCTTAACAACAATTCAAGGAACAAGACAATAAGAGATGTTTCGTTGTGTGAAGCACACACATGTCTCTCTGTTTTTCTATATATTCCTCAATTCCAGGACTTATCAAAGACTACAGTTCGAATTAAAAGATAAAGTTGAAGCCAAGATTGTGTTCAAGTAGCAGTGTTACTGAACCAAATGCTTTGTTTAAATCGGAAAAAAAATTATAGTTCTTTATTATGTAAATATAAAATAGTTTTTTTTTTCTTTCATTTATTAAGTTAAAACTAAAATAGCATTTATACGAGTAAATTACATCATTGAGTGACCCCTCCCCTATCTACGTTATTAATGAAATGTTAAAATTAAATGTAATTAATTTTATGTGAAAACTTCAAACTATCTTTTTTCTTTAATTTTTAGATTAAATTTTTAATAGTCATGTATATTATAAGCTTATAAAAGAATTACACGTAAACCTTTTTTTAACAAATTACAGAAACCCCTCTCTTTACAAGTCTTGCCTGCGATACTCATTTATTCCGAATGTTACATATGTGAAAAGATATGCATACTAAACAAACGGAGAAAAAAATTGTTTTAATGGATGGAGAAATACCTGAAATACTACTATACCTCAAATAAATGTAGATTAGAATTTTACTATGGAAAAAACACCATCATAAACTTTTTCAAAAAGCTCGTTAATTTATGATAACCTATTCATTTTTTAATTTTTCATTGAAAACCAATATAATTAATTACCAACATCTACTAGTTGCTAAGAAATTATAAACAACTACTAAAACAAAAGGATCAAGACAATAGAAGATTTGTCAATAAAAGAAAGAAAATCAAGAGATCATATGTTATGAATGCAACGACCACAACACATGAAGATGGTGAGTCCCAAGCTTACGAGAAACTAAAAATTCAAAATGATAAATGGGATGACTATGTCGGAAGACTTAGACTTAGCTCTGAATCTAGGTCAAACATAGAGAAAGTAAAGTCTATGGACAAAGATTGATCTTCACAATAATGGATATTTGTCACACATCACTAACACAAAGTCTATGTTCAATGACCAAAAGCAACTTAATGAAGGCAAGACAACCTTTGAAGAAATAAATTGACAATAGACTATAAGATTTAGAAGAGTTTCTTTTGTACAAGTCTACATGTCAAAGTCAACAGACATAACAAAATTATCAAATGTTATCAAAGGATCAAACATAAGGAAACAACATACAAGAGACTGATTTCAATTTATTTAAATATGTTTTTCATAATTTCTTTTAATCAAACATAAATATGATTAATTATATTGATTCCACCTTATTAGACGAGGTGATCGTTTATATAGTATTGATGTACATGTTGAGTATGTGCAACTAAAATCGATCAAATGATCATTAGACACAACAAGGAAACTTCTATAGTGGAGAAGAATATCATCATACATAGGAAGAAGTTAGTTCCAGCTTACGGGGATATATTTTTTTTCTTCATCCTTTGGTCTAAGTTCATCTTTTGATGGTCCATAGGGGGGAGAAAGTATAAAGTACCAAGAAAGATGTGGAAGAGATAAGGGGAATACTAGTAAAGCTCAAAGTGTAAAGACTGAAGAACAAGATGGAATTTCAACCCCTTTACTGCAAATGTTTAAGGGGTAGAAGATATGAGAAATGAGAAAAATGAAGAAAGAAGAAAAGCATAAGCTAAGGGGGAGCTCAGTTGAAGATTTCTCAAAGCTAAACAGATGATATTTGTTTGACAAGGAGTAAATAGACAAAGATTATTATTTCTTTTGCTTATTATACTATATTTTCTTGAAAGTCTTTTACAAAAACTTTATTTGATGAAAATGCTTTTTAAAAATTTTATGTTTAAACTTTATTGTTTAAAGTACCATAGAAAGGGGGGAGATTATTATATCAATGTTCAACAAAACCTTTGTTTGATTTTAATTTTGTACTTAAACAACAAATTGTAAAACATACCTAAGAGCATTAGATCCTAATAGACACAAGTATCTAGCTTGGCCTAATATACACATGTTGTATGGTTAAATATTTACAAGTGTTATTTGTTGTGTGCTTCGTGTAACAAATGCAAGTGTTTTTCTAATGCTCTTCATGTGATGAGATTTTACTTGAGTAGACCCAAGTGTGTATACTTCGTCTAATAAGTTTTTGCTTGGATAGACAATAAGTATACTTCATCTGAGAGATGCAAGCCTTAAGCATTTCATATTACATGCCAAACTTATAAATGCTTATTTTATGCTTGCACAAAATTTTTGTTCTTGATTCTTTAAAAAGGATCTTGCAACATTTTTTCAACATAAAATATTCCTTGAAGAGCACGCTTAAATATAATTCACACAAATAAATTTTTGGGAAAATACAGAATGTTAGCGTTGTAGAATTAACCAATTGTGTTAGTCTTTGTGTTTTTCACTAAAGAGTAAATAAGATACTTGCCTAGGCGTCTTAAGCCTTACCATGTTCTAAAAGTGTTGCGTAGAGAAGTCACATACATTTAATGGTAGGTCAAGAGGATTTAATGTGTCTCTAACCTTTAACCATGGTCAGACGATAGTTAAAGAAGAATAACTTCAGTTTGTATGACAACAACTTTAAAGGATTTATCAACTCTTTTATTGTCAACTGTTTATGAAGAAGATTTTTATCAAGAATCAAGGTTGACAAAACTCTTTCAAGAACGAGAGCAAGCTATTGTAATCTTTAACAATCCTTAGTCTCGTATTTGTGAGGAAGAACATTATTCGTGCTCGAGAGTAACCAAAAAGAGTGTTTACACTAGTAGAAAAAACACATTTAACTACGGTTCTAGAAGGCTTACAACTGCGGTATTGAAATCGCAGTAGATTCAACCGTAGTAAAAAAGTATTAAAGCTACCACTGCGGTTGTAGAACCGCAGTAGAAAGTATCACATACCACCGCGATTGTTTGGTTAACAACCATAGTGGTATGAGACCTATTACCGCGGTTGTTAACCAAACAACTGCGGTGGTATGTCCCCTACCATTGCGGTTTTTATTTTAACCACGGTAGTAGATGCAATTTTTTTAAAAAAAATTCTCATTCCACAAAAGCATCATAAGCACAAAAGTTAAAATTGCAACTGCATTAAATTAAATCTACATACCCCAAGCGATCTCATGGAAACTGGATCCTCCTTAGATGTGAGCAAAATCTGAACATGACTAGGAGCAGGATCCTTCATAGCTCACAATAAATATTTAGAAAAAAAAAGTTCTAAAATGTTCTTCTATATCACTGAGATAACAAGATTCCGAAAACAAATAAACTATATCACTGTATCAACTTTATTAAAATCAATGTTCAATTGGAAATGGAGAAAACACAGCTACTACAACCAACACCTAGAAAACAACTATCTAGTGGAACTGCTATTAGAGCTCATGCTGGACCAGGGGAACTTGGCATGACGGGCTCTCTCGCGACGACCTAAACGTGCATATTGTTGGGCCCTGAAGGGTTGTTGGGCCTCCTTCTTGTCATTGAGCCAGTGACTCCTGGCATGGGTCTCTTCCTCGACGATGTTGGACTTGGTTTGATTGTTGACCCTCTTTTTATCCTTCTTGATGATTCGGATCGGGTAGAGATACGGAGAAATAGAAAACGGGTTCTTGAGAGTGACATAGGCCTTTTTGTAATCGGGTTTGGTGATCAACAACCCATCCCATTTCTTCTTCTTACCTTCCATGTTCAGTGTCTGAACCTTCTCCACCTCGAAGCCGTAAAGGGATTCGAGGACGCACTTGATATCAATCTTTGAAGCCGAAGTAATGGTCTTTAGCACATTTTCTTGGATGTTGGTGAAGGTCTTCAGCGTAATTTCAGGGTCGTATCTCCAACAATCTTGGTCTTCAAACTCACAAGAACATGCGTCGCTGCTGCTTCGAACTACAAAAGCAAGAAAGTATGCTAGAATCGGAAACGACAACATTTGAGGAGAGAGGGAGAAACTGAGAGTACCAGGGGCAAAATATCGGCTGGGGAAGAGTGGAGTTTGATCGGTGGCCGCCGACACTGTCATCTCCGCGAGCACTTGATCGCTGTAGTAGACAGCTCCTTTGTCCCACCGTGACATCTTCTCTCAAAACTTTGAGACATGTTAGCGTTTTATTTTAGTTGGATTGAGGAAAGAAAGACAAAGAGAGTGAAGATAGAAAGAGACCACCTAAAACATGAGCGCGGGCTTCTAAAACAGGGGATACGACCGCGGTTGTAAGGAGGAACTGCAGTCGTATCCACCTACCACCGCGGTTGGGGCCTGAATCGCAGTGGTGTCTCCTGCATTATTTAATTTTTAAAATATTTGTGGGGATACGACCGCGGTTGTAAGGAGGAACTGTGGTCGTATCCACCTACCACTACAGTTGCGGCCAGAACCGCGGTGGTATGGTTCCACTTAATTACAAAATTGTCATCGCAATTTTTTTAATGCGGTTTCCTCTTAATCGCAGTGATATCCTGTCGTGGAATGTGTTTTTTCTACTAGTGTTATCATCTTTTATCTATCTTAGGACGTTACTCTTTATCAGTTAGCAAATCAATGCTCTTTGATATCACACCCTTTGTAATCGAAGTGATTTTTTCAGGAGAGGTTGTGTTCAAACAATAATCGGTTTTACCAAGGTGTGGTTGGATTCCAAAGAATACTCAGGTCTTAGTTAGGAGTGACTAAGTTCCAAATAAAACTCAGGTTTTAGTTAGGAGTGGTTGCATTTCAAAGAATATTCAGTCTTAGCCATACTCAATTTTAGCCAACATTGGTTGTGTTCCAAATAATACTTAGGTATTAGCCAAGAGTAACTACGTTTTATACAATACTCGTGTTTTGCCAGAAATGGTTGGGTCCAAATAATACTTGTCATCTAACTTGTAGTGCTATAGTATGCCATAATTGAACTTGATCATGCTAACCAAGTACTAGACGTACTCTAGATTATCAGACAAACTAATATAAAAATACCTTTTATAAAACTCTCTTAAGTTTTATATTTTTTTATATTTCATGTTATTAATCTACAAGTAATCTAAGAAGGAGAGTGTTAAAACAACTATTTAAATAACGTTTTTGGACAACAATTTTGTGAAACTTGAAGTTGCATCTAAACTTTCTTCATCATACATGGTCCTTCGAAAGTTTGCCGATAGTACGTTTGTTAAGTATAAATTTCTTCTATTTACTTTCATTGGACAAAGTTTTGTAATTTTTTTTTAAATTAATATACAATTCAACTCCTTCCCTTATTGTATATTTGACAAGTTTTAACAATATAATTATCTAAGAATTTAATCAAATTCTAGAATTGGCTTCTTGTATTTGAAACAAATAATCATATGAATAAAAATTAACACCAAACTTTCTTAAATGGTTTAATTTTAATATACTTAAATAAGTAGAAGATAATTCTCACACCTAATATTCGATTGTAAAGTATTCAATAAGAATGATAGTTATTATTTTTATTCATAAACCTTATTTTTTTCACATATGCTCTTATAAAAAATATATACACTATATTGTTAATATTTCCTATATCATTCTCACTAAAAACATAACATATTTCTACACACATTACCATCACATTTCACTCAAATAAGAGAGGTCATCAATTCTCTTATAACACCATTATAATAAACATTTTTTAGAACTCAACCATATCAGTAATTGTATAGACTAATATTCAATCATACAAAAACTCAATTAATTATTACAACATTTTAACGCTTATTTGTTCTACCAACATACCTTTTATGTGAGAGAGACTCCAAAACATTAACAACTAGGTAATAAAGAATTGGAGTTACGGATACTTGAGTGTCAGAATAGAGGATGTTAACTATGAATGAAAGAGACATGATGAACTTCACAATGAAGATAATAAGAGAAAATAATAAAATGTGGGAAAGAAAAGTTAAATAAATGAAGTTTTGGAGAGGTTCTAAAAGACAGACGAGAATAATTTTATGACAAACCATCTTTGAAATGCTAAGTAACAATAATTATTGGTGTTAATAACATTAAAATTGTAAAACAATGATAATATGTGACCTCTTTGTTGAATGCAATTCTTTTTTAAACAATGACTATTATTTAAATGATGATCATCAAAAAGTTATATTTATTTTTAAAATGTCATTGTGCCATATTCGACTATAACATCCAATAACTACTATTGAAAGTTATTATCAATATATTATTTTTAACATCCAATAACTACTATTGAAAGATATTATTAATAAATTATTTTGAACTAGTACACAACTTATTATTGTACTTTAGGTAAAATATTTTTTATTTTATTTATATGTTGCAAATATTCAAAAAAATAAAATCATATAACACCTTAAAAAAATACTTCTAACCGTCGAATTGCATATTCAATTTTTACTTAGTAATCAAAAATCAGTTACATAGTTAAATAAAGTAAAACATTCATGTATTCTACGTTAAGTATATATAATACTAACCAATTTAAAGGATATAGCATTTTAGTAATCGATATAAAATTTCTATCATAATCTATATAAAATATTATTACTCTAGTAATATCCTATATATTCTATCATATATTATTCTTTTCTTTTCTTTTATAGGGTCTAAATATAAATTGGTTCGTACCATTCTTTTTTCCATGACAGTTCATCATGATCAACATCTACAGGAACAAACAAAGCACGTCCCATTGGTTAACAGAGGAAAGTGATGTGTGGTGAGTTGTGGAACCCGAAAAGCTGGGTAATGGGGAACCGAAAGAGGAAATGCACTGGACCAATGAAACAAGAGGCATCTCGCATCCCATCTTTATTTTAACACTTTTTCGGATAAATATATGATGCTACTTATCTACCATGAATGTATGAACACTTAACCACTTTAGAACTTTATTAGTAAACTTTACTAGGGATAAGACAAGGTGATAAATAATGTAGTAAGTGGGTGAGTAACATATTTTAATACTTATTAATTTGTTAAATCATCACTAAATACTATATTATCAAGGGTTAAATACAGAAATATTTGAATCCACGGTGGTTGAACAAGAAACTCAACAAAATATTGGTCTTCCTCAAGTAAATAACTGGAGTTACTAGGCAAGGTGTTCCTATTTAAAGGGGGACATGAGACACTGCTTCTTATCTTGATATATTTTTAAAAACATAACCTATTTTCGTCATCCTAATATATTCTTATTTATCTTTAACGAACCAAACTGGTTTATAAAGTTCATATTGTTTTCTGATAATAATCTAAATATATACTTCTTAAAATAGATCACTCATATATTCGACTCAGTTATATATAAATAACTATAATATAACTCACATTAATTAAGAATTATAAAGTTTTTGACTAATTACTTGTGTCTCATATTGGCCTTAAAGTTATATCACAAAATTTCCTAGGCGTACAACAATATGTTACTTATTTTTAGACTCTCAATCAATTTGGTCTATCACTTTTAGTAATAAGAATTAGTGCAAGTTTAATCAAAATCTAGGGTCACTGGAGCACAATAATCACCATAATTACATTTTTGAATTATAGTATATGAATAACTGACATGAAGAATATAAATAGTGTAATCTTAATTATATATATTTCTAATTGGTCCAAACACTATTTTTTTAAGATTACTAAAAAAATGTAAATCTTAAGTAATACAGGTACATTTTCATTCTCGTATTCATATTTATATTAAATTATTAAAATATTTTTAATTTATTTTTCAACCTGTAAAAAAGTTTATATTAATTTTTCTTGTATCTTATTTCTAGGTTATATATTTAATTATTTTTATTATTTATAATTATTTAATCTTTAATTAATTTTTATTTGATATTTTTATTTTATATATACTTAAATTTTTTTTCTTGATACATTGAAGAAAAATAATGTATTTTTTCATATTGAATACTTGAAATTTTTATTTTTTTATTAAATATATATTTAGTTAATATTCGAAATAGTAAAGGATGGATTCAGGTATATCCATCTTTTAATCAGAATAAGGATGAAAATGAGAAAAAAAATTATAATATATGAAGATAGGATAAAAATTTAAAAATAAGAATGAGACAATGAAATATACATATGTCCTGATATCATCCCTTCTGATAAAAGGTCAAACTAATAATTACTTACTAAACTTATTTACTTTAGTTTTTTATTTTGTAAATAGACTCACTAAAATAAATTATTTATATTAGATTTATCTAAATGTAATAGCTATATGAGTGTTTTAATATAATATGACATCCAAAAAATTATATTCCCATCAATCGGTACAATGCATGAAATTCAAGTTTCAAATTAAGAAATTACGAATGGAGCTATTCCACACAAAAATTATTAAAATAATAACTATATATATATATATATATATATATATATATATATATATATATATAT
>Ga0099824_1004102_pt1 | contig 21086 bp, 9 predicted proteins | sample SiratrowhiteBW_FD_76837 | JGI IMG/M metagenome (GOLD analysis project Ga0099824, IMG submission 76837) | Root nodule microbial communities of legume samples collected from California, USA - Siratro white BW | ecosystem: Host-associated > Plants > Roots > Nodule | place: USA: California... | reverse complement strand
TATATATATATATATATATTAAATATTTTACATATTTTTAATTAAATATTAAGAGTTCCTATTTAAAATTTTATACAAAATACTACAATCTTTTTAATTTAATTTTAATTCTTACATTAAATTAAAAAGATTGTAGTATTTTTACTAAATTTCTTTCATCTTATATTTTTAACATTTTTCCTATTATTTTTCCTTACAATTTTAACATTTATTTTCTATTATTATTTTACCAAATTTCACTCAAATCAATTATTTTTTTTATCACAAATAATTAAATAACTTTTTATTCTAATTTACTACCTTTTAGACTATTAATATATTCATTAAACCTATACTTTTTTATTTATTGAATTCAAAAAAATACTTTTATTATATTATTTTTTTTACCATCAGTTTCATGAAAACTTTAATTTATGTTTAGTTAAAAAACTTTTTGCTTTAAGTCGTCTTAACCGACTTTTTTTTTTTTACAAAAAATAAAACAGTGAAGGCTTTTTCATGGGTTTAGTCCATTCTAAGTTTTCCTTTTTTTTTTTAATTTAGTGTATGTTTAGTCGACGCTTTTTTTAATTTAGTGTATGTTTAGTCAACGCCGTCTAAGGTCGGCTTTTGTCTCGACGAATATTTTGTGGTGGCTATTTGTGGGGTTTCTTGAAGTGTTCATAAATATGACGATTTATGAGTAAAAATAAAAAAATCACAAAATTTAAGACTTTAAATCATAAAAATAAAAAAAGATATTTATGAGTAAGTAAATAAAATATTAATAAGTATGGGTCTTAGACTCTTTCATTGAATTAAACATAACAAAGAGGTCTTATAAGTTATATAGTATAATTTACAAAGATGTATTAGGATTTCATATTATAACTCTTGTAATGATGCACGATTTTAAAGAGAAATAAAAATAATTAAGAATATTCATAATGAAGGAACATTTTTCCTTCTCAAGGTTAATATAAAATCAGTTATTTAATCAAACTATACAAAATTTTATTAACACGGCTAGAGAACATTTTAAATTAAAAATGTCTCTTGTATCATAATTAAGTACTCTAACTTAAGGTACTATAGTATAATTTTTAAGACTAGCTTTCCTTAACTGGAAGCTTTTCTTCAAACAATTTCAAGATACACTTTAATATCTCTAAAAATCTAGGAACCTAGAGCAGATTATCAAAACATAATCAAATTTCAGTACGACTATAATTAAGTTGAGAGAAACAAATGTCTCAATTGTCCCTACCAAAACAAATGATAAAAACTGAGAAAATGCAGAGAACAAAAGATCCTTAGGGTAGGTAGGAACTTATTCTCATCGAGGTTTCGACCAGTTATAATCGTTCCTTAATTCCTTAGCTGTTGAGAGGTGCGATCAGAATCTAAAACTGATGAATGGTGGAAAACAATTGTTTTTCAGAGAGAACGAAAGAGTTTTGAAATCGAAAGAGAGGGTTTTATAAGAAGAAGAGGGTAAACGGTTCATGTCGGATTTCTTTTTTCTTTTGAAGGTTTCACATTGCTTGCTAGCTATAAAGATTTTCATCCTTGAAAATTAGCTTACCAAAAAATAGGTCAGGATATGATGTTCTCATCTCTTCTTCCATTTTCCAAGAAATTAGCAAATATTGACCTATTTCGTGGTAAGCTAATTTTTGGGGACTAAAATTTTTATAGTTGGAAAGTAATGTGAAATCTCTTTCTTTCCTTGAAAAAGAAAAAGATTCTTGCATGCAGTATTCACTCTCTTTCTCTTCTAGAACCATCTCTTTCAATTTAAAAAATCTCTTCCTTTTTCTTTAAATAAATTTCTCTCCATGGTTCATCAATCTCAGATTTTAATTGCACCTCTCAATAATGACGGAATAAAGAGACTATCATACCCGATCAAAACCTTAATCAGAGTAAGTTCCTACCAACCTAGAGGATTTTTTTCACTACTTTTTCTTAATTTTTGTCATCTACGTTGGTAGGGACAATTAATTTTTCATCTCAACTCGTAATAAGATTTGATTCTATTTTGATAACTTGCTCTAGGTTCTTAGATTTTTGGGTGTACTATAGTGTGTCTTAGAACTGTATGAAAATAAACCTCCAAATAGGGAAAGCTAGTCTTAAAATTGTGCTATAATACACTAGGTTAGGTACTTGATTCATAGATAAGATGTGATTTTAATTTGAAATGTTCTCTAATCGTGGTAATGAAATTTTACATTGTTTCATACCTATAATATAGATTCAAAATACCTTAAAATTGGAGAGTATAGAAGTTCGTATCAAACTTTTGCAATTTCAACATTAAATGCTAATTTCAATTTTTACAAACTTCACACATGTGTGAATTCTTTCACCACACATAAAACCTAGACATGAACTTATCATCTTCTCAAAGACTCGTATTAAGCTAGCTAATACCTACGACTCACATCTAACCTAATACACAAGACTTAGAATACCAAAAAAATGTGAAAGAAAGTGTCAGGGTAAGTTAACTCATCTAAAACTAAGTGTCTACAGCGGGTCCCATTATGTATGAACTCCCTCATCAACTTCTCACCAGGTGATATGTTATACTATGTGACTTAGATGATCAACGAAGCTTGAAGATCTCTTTTAAAATCTAGATGTCAGAACTTGACAGACACAACAAACACAACTCATACGTTATCTCAAATTTATGGCCTTAATTTTCATCATTCACAACATCATACCTCTTTAAATTCGTAACATTGAAACATGCAACAATATATCTCACATCAAGATAGTAGTTATTTACTAAGCATTCAAACATCCACTGCTCCCACAATTTCAATTAACATAAAATCAATCATTTTATAAAACTATATATAATTTTATTTAAACTCCTAGAGAACATTTCAAATTAAAACCGTGTTTCATTTAACAACTAAGTACTCTAACTTAGATACTATAATATAATTTTTAAGATTAGCTTCCCTTACCTGGAGGTTATTCTTCAAACAATTTCAAGACATGCTATAATACCTTCAAAAATCTAGGAATTTAGAGAAGATTATCAAAACATAATCAAATTTCAGTATGACTATAATTAAGTTGATAGGAACAAGTGTCTCAATTGTCCCTACCAAGGCAAATGATAAAAACTAAGAAAGAGCAGAGAACAAAAGATCCTTAGGGTAGGTAGGAACTTACTCTCATCGAGGTTTTGATCAGTTATAATCGTTCCTTAATTCCTTAGTTGTTGAGAGGTGCTATCAGAATCTAAAATTGATGAATGATGGATTTTTTTTTTTCAAAGAGAACGAAAGAGTTTTGTAATTGAAAGCGAGGGTTTTATAAGAGGAAGAGGGTAAACGGTGCATGTAGGATTTTTTTTCTTTTGAGAAGAGGGGTTTCACATTGCTCATTAGCTATAAAGATTTTCATCCTTAAAAATTAGCTTACCAAAAAATAGGTCAGGATATGATGTTCTCATCTCTTCTTCCATTTTCCAAGAAATTAGCAAACATCATATATTGACCCATTTCTTGGTAAGCTAATTTTTGGAGACTAAAATTTTTATAGTTGAGAAGTTATGTGAAATCCCTTTTTTTCCTTGAAAAAGAAAAAGATTCTTGCATTCAATATTCACTCTCTTTCTCTTCTAGAACCATCTCCTTTAATTTCAAAACTCTCTTCCTTTCTCTCTAAAAGAATTTCTCTCCACTGTTCATCAATTTCAGATTTTGATTGCACCTCTCAATAGCGAAGGAATTTAGAGACTATCCTACCCGATCAAAACCTTAATAAGAGTAAGTTCCTACCAACCTCAAGGATATTTTTTCACTATTTTTTCTTAATTTTTGTCATCTACGTTGGTAGGGACAATTAATTTTTCATCTCAACTTAATTAAAGTCATAATGAGATTTGATTCTATTTTGATAACTTGCTCTAGGTTCCTAGATTTTTGGGTGTACTGTAGCATGTCTTAGACTATTTGAAAACAAACCTCCAAATAGGGGAAGTTACTTTTAAAATTCTGCTATAATAGGTTGTCCCAAATTTATGGCCTGAATTTTAATCATTCACAAAATCATAAATGATTAAATCTATAACATTGAAACATGCAAGGATACATCTCACTTCATGGCAGTAGTTATTTACTAAACATTCAGACATCCACTGCTCCACAAGTTCAATTAACATAAAATAAGTCATTTTATCAAACTATACAAAATTTTACTATCACTGCTAGAGAACATTTCAAATCACAACGGAGTCTTGTTTCACAATTAAGTACTCTAACTTAAGGTACTATAGTTGAATTTTTAAGACTAGCTTCCCTTACTTGCAGGCTTTTCTTTAAATAATTTCAAGACACGTTATAATACCTTCAAAAATCTAGGAACCTAGAGCAGGTTATCAAAACAAAATCGAATTTCAATAAGACTATAATTAAGTTGAGAGCAACAAGTGTCTTAATTCTCCCTACCAAGACAAATGACAAACACAAAGAAAAAACAGAGAACAAAAGATCCTTAGGGTAGGTAGGAACTTCTCTCATCGAGGTTTTAATCAATTATTAATTTCGTAGTTGTTGAGAGGTGCGATCAAAATCTAAAATTGGTGAATGGTGGAAAAAATTATTTTTAAGAAAGAACGAAAGAGTTTTGAAATTGAAAGAGAGGGTTTTAGAAGCCAAAGAGGGTAAACGATGCATGTAGGATTTTTTTTCTTTTGAGAAGAGGGGTTTCACATTGTTCGCTAGCTATAAAGATTTTCATCCTTGAAAATTAGCTTACCAAGAAATACGTCAGGATATGATGTTTTCATCTCTTCTTCCAGTTTCCAAGAAATTAGCGAACATCATATATTGACCTATTTTTTGGTAGGCTAATTTTTGGGGAGGACTAAAATTTTTATAGTTGGGAAGTAATGTGAAATGCCTTTTTTTTCTTGCATGCAGTATTCACTCGCTTTCTCTTCTAGAACCATCTCCTTTAATTTCAAAACTTTCTTCCTTTGTGTGTAAAAAAATTTCTCTCCACGGTTTATCAATTTCAGATTTTGGTTACACCTCTCAATAGCGAAGGAAACAAGAGATTATCCTACCCGATCAAGACCTTAATCAGAGTAAGTCCCTACCAACCTCATGGATTTTTGTTTTCACTGCTTCTTCTCAATTTTTGTCATCTACTTTGGAAGGGACAATTAATTTTCTTATCTCAACTTAATTAGATTCATAATGAGATTTGATTATATTTTGATAACTTGCTCTAGGTTCCTAGATTTTTGGGTGTACTGTAGCGTGCCTTAGAATTGTTTGAAAAAAAACCACCAAATACAGAAAGCCAATTTTAAGTTCTGTTATAATACACTAGGTTAGGGTACTTGATTGTGAAATAAGATGTGGTTTTAATTTGAAATGTTTTCTAATAGTGATAATGAAATTTTACATAGTTTTATACCTATAATACATAGTCAAAATACCTTAAAATTGGAGAGTATAATAGTTCATATCATTCTTTGGCAATTTCAGCATTAAACACTAATTTCAAATTTCACAAACTTCACACATGCGTGAATACTATTACTAAACAGAAAATCTAAACATCAAACTTATCGTCTTCTCAAAGACTCGTATTAAGCTGACTATTGCCTACTGCTTACAACTCATATCTAACCTAATACACAAGACCTAGATTACCAAAAAAAAGTGAAAGAAAGTGTCAAGGTAAGTTAACACATCTAAAACTAAGTGTCTACAGTGGGTTCCCAAATGTATGAACTCACTCGTCAACTTCTCACCAGTTGATATGTTATACTATGTGACTTAGATTATCAATGAATCTTGAGGATCTCTCTTAAAACATAGATGCCAAAACTTGATAGACACATCAAGCTCAACTCACACATTGTCCCAAATTTATGGCCTTAATTTTTATCATTCACAACACTATACCTCATTAAATCCATAACATTGAAACATGCAACGATACATCTCACATCAAGACAGTAGTTATTTATTAAGCATTTAAATATCCATTGCTCCCACAAGTTCAATTAACATAAAATTAATCACTTTTTCAAACTATAAAATTTTATTATCACTGCTAGAGAATATTTCAAATTAAAATTGTGTCTGATTTCACAATTAAGTACTTTAATTTAGGGTACTATAGTAGAATTTTTAAGACTAGCTTTCCTTACCTTGAGGCTTTTGTTCAAACAGTTTCAAGACACGCTATAATACCTCTAAAAATCTAAGAACCTAGAACATGTTATCAAAACATAATCAAAGTTAACTAAGACTATAATTAAGTTGAGAGGAACAAGTGTCTCAATTGTCCCTACCATGACAAATGACAAAAACAAAGAAAAAGTAAAGAAAAAAAAGATCCTTAGGGTAGGTAGGAACTTCTCTCATAGAGGTTTTGATCAGTTATAATCACTCCCTAATTTCGTAGCTGTTGAGAGGTGCGATATGAATCTAAAATTGATGAATGGTGGAAAAAATGTTTTTGAGAGAAAACGAAAGAGTTTTGAAATTGAAAGGGAGGCTTTTAGAAGAGGAAGAGGGTAAACGATTCATCTTGGATTTTTTTTTTCTTTTGAGAAGAGGGGTTTCACATTGCTCGCTAGCTATAATGATTTTCATCCTTGAAAATGAGTTTTCCAAGAAATATGTCAGGATATGATGATCTCATCTCTTCTTCCATTTTCCAAGAAATTAGCGAACATCATATATTGACCTATTTCTTAATAAGCTAATTTTTGGGGACTAAATTTTTTATAATTGGGAAGTAATGTGAAATTCTTTTTTTTTTCTTGAAAAATAAAAAGATTCCTGCATGTAATATTCATTCTCTTTCTCTTCTAAAATCGTCATTTTCAATTTCAAAACTCTCTTCCTTTCTCTCTAAAAAAAATTCTCTCCATGGTTCATCAATCTCAGATTTTGATTGCACCTCTCAATAGCGAAGTGTCAACACCTAATTTCGTCCGGACAAATAAAATTTATTTCAAAAAATGAAAACAATATTCCTAATTAAGTTTTTAAGAAAGTTCAAAAAGTTATTTAATCAAATTTGAATTTTGTTGTTATGGAAAAATATAAAAAATGATTTTTTGTCGTTACCCTTTTATTGTCTTAAAGAATATTCTTGATCAATTAAAAATATATAAAAAAATCATCTTTAAATTTATTGGTTGTTTGGATTTATTATTTTTATTATTATTTTCAAAAAAATATAATTTGCTTGTATTTATCTTTTATTTAATTTTAAGAAAAAATATGATTTGAATTTTTATCTTATGTATCACTTTAGAAAAAAAAATATAAAAACAAATGTTCTGTTTGGATTTTATTTTGTTGAAAAATAAGTTAAATAAAAAGTTGGATTTAGAAAAAAAACGTGGTTCACCTTTTTTTTCTTTAACTTACCATTTTTATTTTAAAAATTAGTTTCAAAAAAAAGGGAGAAAAAAAGATAAAAAAAGAAAAGGTAGAAAGGAAAAGTGTGGACCCATTTGTATAGCTAATTTGCTTGCTACTTGGAAAAAGACACTCCTCTGTCTCATGATTTGCAGCAACCACTTAAAAAGGGGCTGCAATGTTTCCTCACCCACGACTCTGCTCCACTACCCTGTAAAAAGTAGTGGTGTCCCCTCTGCAGCAGAAAAAGATTTTGGCATGACAGACACCTTGGTCTCACGTTCTGGATATACACGCACAGGGGATTTCGTAAGAGGAGCTCATGGTTTTATTGCTTTCTAAACATTTCTCCTATTGGCACATTCCTCAGCACCCACTGCACCATTCCTCTCCATTTCGTCTTCACTAAAACACTTCCCACGCACCAAAAAGCCCCCCAAACCCCCTCACCGTTATTGTCACCACCCAAACCTCCATGCTAACAGAAAAAACCCACCGTCTCATTCCCAACTTCTCTAACCTCACCACCTTCTAACCACCTCTGTCTCCTCTACCGAGAGACTCTCATCATGGTTCCCTCTCCCTTCGTTATTTTGTTTTTTCATTTCACGCACTCCCAAGCCCATGCCATTCCATTTTCACCCACTCTATTTCACTTAACAAGAAAAGCTACACTCTTTCACCCTCACTATTTTTTCACCTAAACACCTTCTAATAACCTCCAAGAAGCCTCCAGAACAATATGAACAGCCAATAATAGCTTGAAAAAGCTTCGAGAAGCTCTCGTCAGAAAATCGGGCTTCGTTGGAGCTCCACTACCAACTACCACCAAACTCAGGTTTTCTGCCCCCATTAGGTGCGTCTCTTTCCCCCATCTCATTCCCACCATTTCTATAACTTGAAGACGCCTTGAAACCTCCATTTGAGCCTCGCTGGAGGCTCGCCAATACAAGTCCCATTGAGGAAGATGATCGGTGAGCCTTGCTCATTTTCTCCCACCACATACCTCCTTTCTCCTCTATTCTACCTCCAATATTGAGATGAGGATGAGGAAGGGAACGTTCGTCACCCCATGGCGCGATGTTTCGCCATCCCTGGAGACTCGCCGGACAACCGCTCCAACGAGCTCAGTGTTCAAGTAGCTAAATTTCATAGCAGATTTCAGGAGATCTAGGAACCTTTAGGAGAAGTTGAGGGTTGCATTGGAAAGCTGGGTTTACCCTCTTTCCAGTGGTATGCCAGAACCTCATTTATGAACCTTTAGATCCCTAAAAAATGAGTGTCAAGATGCGGGTCTAGCATGGGTAGCTTAGAATATTTTCTGGGTACCACATAAAATCATAAACCTTGTCTTGGGGCTGAGTTTTGGAGGTTAATGAGCTATCATTGGAAATCTCTTTTTACCCTCTTTCCATTGGTCTAGGGTGGGTGCATTTATGAGATCATTTGGTCACCCGAAATCACCCAGAAAGTAGTGCCCCAAACTAGTTTCTGGGCTTCCCAGAAACTAAGTTATGAAAGACAGCCAACTAGCCAACTTTTAGAATTCATTCTCCTTATCCTTGAACCTTTAAAAGGTGTGTGAGTAGTCTTTGGAAAGGTCATTTTACAAGCTTTTCATTGGTCTATAACAGGTGCATTTATGTTACCATTTGAGCCTTCGAATTTAACTCGAAAAACCTGTCCCTAAACCTGTTTCTGGGTTCTTCCCAAAAGCTAAGTTATAGGGCAGATTTCAGTTTTCAAGTGCCTAACTTTGAGAGATTTTTCTCTCAATTTAAGAACCTTCAAGGGCTGTATTTGTACTTGTTAGCAAGATCTATTAAAGATCTTTCCAGTGGTATGCCATAGGTGCATTTATGATGCCATTTGAACCATCAATTTTGACCCCAAAGTTTGGGTCCCAAACTGATTTTTGAAGAGTAAATTTTGACTAAGTTAAAAATTCAGATTCATCAAACACACCATCTTTGGAGAATTCGTTCTCCTAATCGTTTAAGTTGCTAAGGGTGTATAGGAAACCAATGGAAAGTCTTTAGACTCATCTTTAATTTGACACCAAGTTTGCTCATTTCCATCGCCATTTGACCATCCAAATTTGGCCTCAAAGTTGCCCTCATAACTATTTCCCCACCAAACCCTAAAACTTTCTAAATCCCAAAATCTAGTTTTTTTCTTGATGCTAACCTTGATCCAAAAGGACTCTCTAAAGGCACGTACGCCACCCAAAGGGCGTCTCTAGTTTGTGTCAGGGTTCGCATCTCCAGTTTAATATTCTTGCTGATTAAAAGAGAAAAAACGTGTCTTATTTAAAAAAATCGATTAAATTCTTAAATAACCATTCTCGTTATACGAGATTTAATTCGAAAGATTTTAATTTCATTTGGAATATCAAAGGACCGTATGCATCAGGCGATTTCGAAATAAAGTTTAACTTCCAAAAACACTAAATGTTTCAAAAATATAAAAAAAATACCAAATTTTCAAAAATAAAAGATATAAAACTTTCAAAATAATAAAAAAATATCAAACATTTCAAACAAATCATTTTCTTCAAAGAACTATGTAACCCTGATTTTTCATCCCTGATGGAAATACGTAGGAGCAAGGTCAAACCCTTATCGGGACCTTAAAAATAAAAAAATATTTTTGTTTGTTTTTATATGTCTCTTTCTGGAAAATAAACATTTTGAAAATCACACTCGTTTTACTCATTTAATTAAAGGTACCGTCTTAGGGCGGGCGTCGTGGGGGTGCTAATACCTTCCACACACGTAACCGACTCTCGGACCCTAAATCTGGTTTTGCGAACTTCTCATATCCATTTTTCGATTTTTTCATAGTTTTCTATAATAAACTATGGTGGCGACTCCCTTTTTCTATTTTCTTAAATAAATTAATTTTTTCGGATCATCGTCCACATCGCGATCCTGAGGAAGGAATCTAAAGACTATCCTACCTTATCAAAACCTTAATCAGAGTAAGTCCCTACCAACTTTGAGGATTTTTTTTCACTGCTTTTTCTTAATTTTTATCATATACGTTGATAGGGACAATTGAGAAAATTGTTCATCTCAACTTAATTAGAGTCATATTGGGATTTGATTCTATTTTGATAACTTGCTTTAGGTTTCTAGATTTTTGGGAGTATTGTAGCGTGTCTTGGAACTGTTTGAAAACAAACCTCCACATAGAGAAACCTAGTGTTAAAATTCTCAAATATTACACTAGGTTACTTGATTATGAATAGTGGTAATGAAATTTTACATAGTTTTATACCTATAATATAGAGTCAAAATACCTTAAAATTGGAGAGTATAATAGTTCATATCAAACTTTTGCAATTTTGGCATTAAACACTAATTTCAATTATTACAAACTTCACACATGCATAAATTCTTTCATCACACATAAAACCTACACATGAACTTATAATCTTCTCAAAGACTCGTATTGAGTTGGCTACTACTTATGACTCACATCTAACTTAATACACAAGACTTAGATTATTAAAAAATGTGAAGGAAAGTGTCAAGGTAAGTTAACATATCTAAAACTAAGTGTCTAGAGCGGGTCTCAGTGTGTATGAACTCTCTCATCAGCTTCTCACCAGTTAATATGTTATATTATGTGACTTAGATTATCAATGAACCTTGAGGATCTCTATTAAAATATAGATGCCAAAACTTAATAGACACAACAAGCACAACTCATACGTTGTCCCAAATTTTGGCCTTAATTTTCATCATTCACAAGAACATACTTCATTCAATCTAACGTAATATAAATGTTTTAAAAAATTTGATACTGATTTAATTCACTGAACTATATTTAGATAAAAAGTAGTAAAAACTAGTAAAATATTCTTTTCATCATAATCTAACAAAGAACATCTTTAGATAAAATTGTTTACATAAATATATAGCTTGCAAATAAAAATAATATTTTAATTTTGGTCCTACAATTACACATGCTTAATGAAAGAAATTTCATTATATAAACAACATTCTTTAATTCTAAAATGTTGTTTATATTGATTTTCAATTAAAAGAGAATTCATATAAAAGAAGTACTTAGATTACTCAAGCCGTTATACAAACTAGACTTATGTACAAGGAAACAAGATAAATACGTTGGATTGCATTCTATATTCTTCTTCTTTAAACAAAATAGATAACCCTACGATTATCTAAGTGAGAAAATTTCTCTCATTACTTAATAACAAAGCAGGCTAACCCCATCCAGGATGACATATTATAGCTACGCATTTTGATTATGTTGACTATCTCAAATATTTTAAGATTAGATGAATATGTGTCTAGATGGATGAAAATGAGAAGAGGTATATGGTAAAGTTCGCATATGAAAAATTGAAAAATTATAGTACATGAAACTGATTTCTTTGATGAATTTTAAAAAAAACACTAGCATTAACCTAATGTTTTGCATTGAGAGTCTTTCTAAATAGAATAATCATTGGAGAGAATGTCAAAATGGGAAGGGGAGAGGTAAGTTGAAGTAACTATCTCTGTGTTGTGTGTGTGACTGGTGATAGTGTAGTTAATAGTTAATATATTTAATTGTGTAGTTATAACAAGAAGAAGTTGATAGTGGATGTAAGAAAATTCTATTTTGTGGTGTACTGACTATATGCATGATTGATTTATTATTCTGGATTAGATCGTGAACACAAACCAACATGGTAGCAAAGGAAGGATCGAAGAAAAGAGAACAACAACTAACAAGAAATTTTGGTATAAACTAATTACTAATGCAAATAAAGGAGGATGCATACAAATAGTCAAAAGGCAATGTACTGCTTGCAAGGAATACCATAATTAGAATGTAGTGGGACAAATTCACATGTAGACTACATATGGAAAGTGTAACATGCACTAACATTGTATACCTCAATTTTTAGAAATAAGACTGCTACAGAATTATCATAATAATATGTCAGAGACTTGACAATACTGTCGACATCTCGAAGTCCTGAAATAAAATTCTACAGCTAATTAGTCTGAACTGTGACCTAAAGTATGCACAAATTCAGCTTCTATGATGGATGCAACAATGACTAATTGCTTTGCACTTTTCCATGGAATCTCTCCTCTGGCTAAAGATACACATAACCAAATATAAACTTTCTAGTATCTACACAATCAGCAAAATCTGAATCTTTATATCTAATCACCTTAAGGTGATCAGACCTTCTATAAGTAAGCATGTCATTCTTTATTCCTTGTAAGTATCTTAAGACTTTCTTTGCACCAAGCATGCTGACTACAAAGTTAATATCTGGCCTCATACATGTTTGAGCACACATCAAACTCCCAACAACAGATACATAAGGGATATTCTCCATTTATTTTTGTTTCAAATGATTCTTTGGACATTACATAAGACTAAATTTGTCCCCTTTTCTATATAGGAATGGGAGATGTTGAACATTTATTCATTCTAAAACTTTCTAAAACTTTATTAATATATATGTTTTCTGAGACAAACCTAACAATCCTTGTGATCTGTCACAGAATATTTCTATTTCTATCACATAGTATGCCTCACCCATATCTTTCATTTCAAAGTTATTAGAGAGAAACTTCTTATTCTCACTTGATAGACCAAGATCATTAGTTGCAAGCAAGATTTCATCAACATACAAAATCATAAATATAAACTTGCTCCCACTGACCTTCATATATATACATCGATCAACAATGCTTTTCTTAAATCCAAAGGACGTAATAATATCATTGAACTTAAGATACCATTGTCTGGAAGCCATATATTGAAATAAATCTTTACATCATATTAGAAACATGAGGCATACATCCAGAATTAATCCACCAAGTATTATGGGAAACTTTAGTTAAATTTGATTCAAAACATACATGAATATTATGCTCATCTTTCTTTCTTAACCAAGCTTTTACGTTTTGAGAAATCCTTCTCCAAATGTCTAGATTTTTTGTAAATGACCCTGTAATCTTTAATAGTCATTTACCCTTTCCATCTTTCTTATAAACCTTCTTTCCTGCTACCTTATTATTCACATAATGAATGGAGTGGTTTCTTTGATTCTTAAGTCTAGTCTCCTCCTGAACCAACTATGCAATTTATGCAAATCCCATTTATCTTTCACAGTATTATAGTTCATTTGAAAAGGACCATACTCAGACGGTAATGAGTTCAAAATGAATTGCACGAGAAAATTCTCATCCATTGCCATTCAAAGAGACTTAAGTCTTGCTGCAATATTTGTCATCTCAATGACATGTTCATGCATAGTACGAGAATCATCAAATTTTATGATGGCTAAAGCACTCACTGATGTCCCAACAAGAGACTTATTAGTATTTTGGAAGCACTCTTTCACAAATTTCATAAATTCTTTTACACTTTTAGTTTTGAGAAGAGTCGACTTAATATTACTTGTTATGCTCATTCCCATAAACATCAAACTTCCCAGGCTTTGCAATGGATTTTCTCTTCAGTGCTACTAACATCAGTAATAACAGCAGGCTTCACAACATTAAAAACCATATCAAGATCCAACACACCTAGGTGAAATTGGACTTGTTCACTCCAATCAGAAAATTTAACCCATTAAATATTGGAACAGACATAACTTGCGAATGTAAAGATACAAGAGCATATATTGCAATTAACACATGCCTAAGATTAATACTTTGAGCTATACATTAAACATATTATACATATTCAGATAGAAAACAAACATTATATGCATACTAATGTTCTCCTTTCTGTGATACATTAATACACAAAACATAATAATGCTAATAATATTAACATTATTTGGTAAGAGATATGCACTAATTAGAAAAACTTATTATCTTTGAATATGTAAATAGAACTAATAATACATACCCACTGCCAACAATCTTGTCCATCAATTATAAGAATAACTAATCAACCTTTGGGCAATCCATAAATGTCTTATAATAATGAACTTCAATTAACCCATAAATCAATTATTTATAATAATTGAAATAAAGATTATCACTAATTTGAAATTAAAATAGAATATAAAGATTTGATCACTTTGGTGATAACAAATGTATATACAATTAATCCCAATTGAAATAAAAAATCATCGTTAATTTGGAATTAACCAAAACATAAAGATTTGATCACTTCGGTCATAACAAATCTATCATACAATCAATTCCAATTAAAATAAAAGTTGTCATTAATTTATAATTAACCAAAACATAAAGATTTGATCACTTTGGTGATTATAAATCAATCATATAATTAATTTTAAATACAATAAAAAATAATAATTAATTTGGAATTATCCAAAACATAAAGATTTTATCACTTTGGTGACTATAAATTTGTCATACGATTAATCCAAAAGATTAATCAATTCATAAATTAATTTTCATTTATACAACAAGAAATAATCTAAATTAACCTTTAAAACATTCTCTGTAATTAGGTACTAAATATTCAAAATTCTATTGATGGACTGAGGTTGGAGCTACATGCATTTCCTACCTCTTTCTATCCCACTATTGCAATTCCATATTTCAATCAATTATATGTGCATATACGTACAACGGAAGACAAACTTGGCAAGAACATAAGAATTTAAATTAATTAGCACATACCCTTGATTCATAAAATAAATGAATAAATAGGATAGGGATAGATACATTCTTAAACCAAAAATTAACCTTGATCCACAATTGATTTTATGAAAACAATTAAGAACCATTGCAATGCCGATGGAACAAAAGCAACAATGATATTTAGGTAAAAAATGCCAAGCATGTAGCAATAAAGAATCAATCATTTTCACATACACATAAACTCTAATTTACGGTAATTTAATTACCGTAAATTATAATTCTTTTATAGTTTTATTTGAAATTAGGGTTCATAAAATTGGGAAAATTATCAATAATGGAGGATGATAAAATTCAAGCAACATGGCTCTAATACCACATGTATGTTCAATCATAATTTCACAAATCAATCATAAACATACGTTCCACAGGATCTTAGAATCTATGATTTTCACATAATATATAAATAGTAAGAGAGACTTACCTTGATCCATAAGAGACCTAATCAAAGAACTTTAATCTTCTTTTCCTAATCTATCTCTTTCAGACACTCTTCTTCCTCACACACACTTTCTTGATGGTCAATTGTGGAGAACTCTCACACTGCAGAGACATAACCTTAATTTCTTTTTATAACCAACATCCATCAAGCTGATTACCATTAAATATTTATAAAGTAAATAACCTCCCATAATTACCAATAGGTCCTTCTAGTTTATTAAATCACATTCAGGCTCATAACTATATTTCACATGAGTCATATTAATGAAGTATATTTAATTATTTTCTTACACAATTATGAAATAAAATTTATAAATTACTAAATATTACATATCAAAATATTATTTTGAGATTAGTTAGACGTGATGTGAGCATAGAAATTCAGAATTTTTTTTTTATCATCCAAATAGATACTATATATTCATATATAATCAATTCATAACTATTCTATTATATATTCAAGATTAATTAAAGGTTAATATTAATTATTTAACAATTAAAACTTATTTTGAAACAATAATTAATTAAAAATGTAGCAAATTAGTATGAAATAAAATTCTAAAATTATTCTAAAAGAAATATTTAACACTAAAAAGAGGAAGGAAGTATTATTTTAATAAAGATAGAAGGTTATTTAAGATTAAGTGTACTGTTAGTTAGACTTACTCTTAGTAGACGGGTGAGTTGATAAGTCCTCAAACATGCTCGGTTGAAGTTTTAAGCATTGGAAACATGGAAGATGCAAAGAAAAATGAGAGATTTAAAAGGAAAACACTGTGTTATTTCTTCCCCACCTTATCTAAAATGGCTATGGAAAATATCGACAGTCGTAAAAGCAAGAAGCTTAAAAGAAGTTACCAGGAAATATTTCAAGTCGATGAAAAATGGGGATAATATCAAATTTCTTGATAAAGATGGAATATCAAATTTTTTTATCAAATTTCTTGATAAAGATGATAATTTATAAAAAAAGAATTTATAACTTACATTTATAATTCTTTAACAAAAAATATAATTAATTAATTGATAAATCAATCTTGATCAAATAACTATATTTATTGTATTTTTATATACTTATAAAATATCTTAATTTAAGATAAGTTAATTATAATTTTTAAAACATTTGATTTCCAAAACTATCAGTTGGATTATATTTATGTTTTATGAATGCACAAAATTGTCTTAATAAAATAATTTAAAAATGTTCAAACAAAATATTAAAATTTTAAATGAGATCAAACTTGAAGTTAAACAACTACAAAACTCAAATAATAAGATTTTGATATGAATATATTAATATATTAGTTGAAGATACCTTAAGTATGAGTAGGTTAGTTAACAGACATATTAATGCAGCTTTAATAAATAAATTTTATGCAAGATTAGGTGACTATTAGAGATGATGAATCTATTTAGTTGGTTGAAGGAAGAGATTGTGTAGAAAAAAATAGAAAACATTTATTAAAACTTAATTTAATTATTAAAAATTTATTAAATTATCTAAACATTCTAATATGAAAAACTTCAATCAAATAAAATAATTCAGTGTTAAAAGAACTTTTATGTTTATAAATATTATTATGTTATCAAAATTATAATGAATTCAATTTTAATTTGTAGCAAAAATGAATTTTCACATTATTTAAATACATCAATTTAATTACTGATATTTCCAAAAATATAATATATAGCAGGTAAAATATAATACATAAGATATAAAATATAAAGTTAAAAAATATATAATTATTTAAAATTTGAATTAGTAGTATGTAACATGAAAAACTGGATTCTTACATTTTATATATTAATTTATGTACTCATATTCATATTAATAACAAAATATACTATATGAGAATAAGATATATAAAACAAAAAACATAAAATATAAAATATAAAATGTTATATATGGAATATGGAACATAAAATAAGAAATAATTTTTTACTATCTTTTTAAAACATTTTTGTGTACTTATATTTTATACACATGTTTCAGGAAGCTGAAATAAGAAAACTTTAAAAATTAAGTTTTCTATTAATACTGTTTATGAACAATTATGAAATAAAATTCATAAATTACTGAATACTACATATGAAAATATTATTTTGAGGTAACTTAGACGTAAAGTGAGCATAAAAATTCAGAATAAAATTTTTTTTCTCATCCAAATGGATATTATACTCATAATTAATTCACAATTATTCTATTATATATTTAAGATTAATTAAAAGTTATTATTAATTATTTAAAAATTAAAATTTATTTTGAAACAATAATAAAGGAGAAAAATAACGAAATTGGTATGAAATAAAATTCTCAAATTATTCTAAAAAAATATTAACACTAAAAGAAATTCAGAGTATTAATTTAATAAAGATAAAAAGATATTTAAGATTAAGAGCATTGTTGGTTAGACAGGGTGAGTTGTAAGTCCTGAGACATGTTGTCGGTTGAACTTATTTTTATCATTTTTGTATTTTTTTAATTATTTGTTTTTCTTTTTTTACCATTTATTGTTAAACATCAAGGTGTCAAAATTCTAAAGTTTGAAGCATTGGAAACATCAAAGAAGTAAAGAAGAAAGAGAGAAAGAAAAGGAAAACACTGTTATCTCTTTCACATTTTATCTCAGTTGGGGCTATGGAAAATACTGATGGTGGTAAGAGCAAGAAGCTTAAAAGAACTGAGGAAATATTTCAAGTGAATGAAGAGGTGAAGGTAATATCAAATATTTCGATAAAAATGTAATATATGTTATTGAATCTTCTGACCTTCTGAAAATAATAAAAATTTGTGGTCCCATTGTTACACTTTTATGTGCTAATACTGTTGTGCATGCCACTTTTAAGTTGTTAATCTGTAGCTTTTATGAAATGCAGATTGAAATTCATCAACAGAGGGAATGAAGTTACAAAATGTTTGTTGAATCGCTTGAGGAGTGTTAGAATGGTGTGGTTTCTGGAAACTGGTTATCTCTATCAAACTTGTGCAGATCAGGTTAGGTGTCTGGAAACTGGGGGTATATAGATTTATCAAGATGTTCAGAGAACTGGTTCTATGCAAAAAGTTGTGAACAATATAACCTGGACATGGACAATATAACCTGGACATTGGTGAAGTTTATTGAGCCTGAGTGTGATCATCTTGGTAGATTTAGAATGGTATATATCTTGTTTTTTCTTGTTATACACTCTACTGAACCCCTCAGCAGATGTGAGACTAGTGCAGAAACTTACTGCACCAACTCAATTACAAACCCAGTAATTGAAAACAGTTAACAAAATACAATAACAGCAAGATCAACAATTGATCACACAGTACTTCTACACAGAACAGATTACAAAGAATGAAGATCAAGTGTAGAAGACTTAGCTTTGGTCCAGAACCAAAGTCGCAAGAACCTCACTCAAGGATGTTTGAAGATTCACGTTCTTAGAGATTTTTTGTTTTGAAAAGCTTTGTCAAGGATAATAGCACAAAAGGGACGCTATATCTCACTTAGAAAATCTCAATAGATGCTTTTTTGAAAATCTTTGTTATCTGAAAATGATACTACCAATTCCTTTAAATACTTAAATCAGTTTTAAAATAGCTTAGTCATCACAGTTCAATTAATTGAACAAATTCAATCGATTGAATTAACCATTAGTTGACCCAGTCAAAGATTCCAATAGTAATAGAAATAACTGTCACATTTAATTGATTGTTTTAGAAATTCAATTGATTGAAAACCCTTTTCCAGCAAAAATTAGTTTGGGCTATTCTTCTTAAAACCAGTTTTAATAAAAATATCTGTGAATCTCTTAGCACCCCAAGAATGATGAACCATGCTACTAATGATTAAGGACTAAGCCAACACCAACACACAAACCCAACTAAGGACCAAGACCGAATCACCCAACCATCTTCATGTTGGCTCAAAGTCTTAACTTGAACAATTCTGGTCCAGGTTGGTTCCAACAGATTTTTCATGAGGTAGTCTTCATCAACTCACGTGCTAGGCATTAATCTAACATAGTCCATATCCAATCCATCAGAAACTTCAACAAGCTATGGTCTTTATTGACTTCATCAAATCACATGCTTAGCCTTTGTGCTAACATCCAGTGCCCATATTAGAGTTTATATTTATGGGGGAGGCACTTGGTACATTTATTGTGTGGCCTACACATCTCCTACAGGCCATTTTTAGAAGGCCTCGGGCATATTGTCATAATTTCTCTTAATGTTATTTAAATTGAAACTTAATGTTATTTCAATTGATACACTTTGTTTTTGTTTTATAGGACAGTGATAGGAAAGAGAACTCACCAATTGTTGGTGGTTTAAGTCCTAAGTCTCAGCCACTCCAGACAGATGTGAATCCAGTTCAAGAGTTGGCCAGGATCTCTCACGAGTTATTTGACTTACCTTGTACAATTCCTTGGGATGAACCCATCTTTGGTATGGACAATGTTGGTGTATCATTGTACATATCCCTCCAAGATGTGCTTGAAGTCATCCAGAGAAACCAGATTATAAACATTACATGTATTTAGTTATGGATGATGTAAGTATACCTTTTTACATGTTATTTGATAAAATATGTTTCATCAACCACTTTTACTAATATTGATATTAACAATGTATGTACATAAATCAATTAGTTTATAGAAGGGAATCCTGATATTTATGGATTCCTTGAGCCACAATGTATTCAGAAGTCTGGAAATTAAAAAATGGACTGCTAGACTTATATACAGAGATGGATCTTATAATCCATAAGGAGGATTTACTTTTTCCCTGTTCTTCATTCATAAGATTCACATCTTTATATTTTGATATTAAGTAATTTAGTGAATATGAGAGTAATGGATTGACTATTTCACGTCCCATTGGCAACTCATGATTGTTTGTCCTGCAGATAACTCAGTGGCTTGGTTCTGTTCACTGCATCGGAAACAAGTTTAGATATGAAACAAGTAGTACAAGGGTATGATTTAATTAACTTTAAATAATACATCACTCTTGTTTGTATAATATGCAAGTTACTAATCATCTTGGATTTTAACACAATTAATGTTTGTAATGTTCTTTGTAGAAGATTTACATCCACATCCCAAAACCTACGTTTGATATATCCTAAGGTATTTAATTCTAAATTTTATTTTAAATTAAACTTATTAATTAGTTTTTGAATTATTTCATGATTTAGCTTTAGTGAAAGTGCAACAAGCAAGAAAGGGAGTTGGGAATGCGGAATTTACGTGATGTATTGGATAAAGACCATAACCCGAGTTTGTATCACTAACTCTTGGGATTAGGTATGAAAATCTGTAAATTATAGATAAAATGTTTTTGAAGTTTCACGTAGTGATGATTAATAACACTTGTTGTAACTGTATTTCTATTTTTTCAAGACCAGAAGTCATTAGACAGCCAAACAATAGAAGAAATGATAAAAGAATGGACAAGATACTTTATTATAGTTAGAAGAAATTTGTAGATATATATATATAAGTGTATATAACATATTTTGTACATTATATATATATATATATATATATATATATCTATATATATATATATATATATATATATATATATATATATATATAT
>Ga0099824_1004099_pt1 | contig 21098 bp, 10 predicted proteins | sample SiratrowhiteBW_FD_76837 | JGI IMG/M metagenome (GOLD analysis project Ga0099824, IMG submission 76837) | Root nodule microbial communities of legume samples collected from California, USA - Siratro white BW | ecosystem: Host-associated > Plants > Roots > Nodule | place: USA: California... | reverse complement strand
TTAATGTTTAAATTTAAAGAAAAAAAAAAAAAAAAAAACCAAAAAAAAATTAATAATATAAAAAAAAAAAAAAAAAAAAAAAAAGTGCTCCTTGTTCATTAAACTATGCTTTTAAGGTTTTTTTTTGAAAGGAATTGAAATTTAGAAAATAAATATTATAAGAAATTTCAGATATACAAACAGTTAAATTTTGTCAATAATATCAAAATCTCGTTGATAATTAAAATTTACCGACATAATTATGATAATAAAAAATTCATCAATAAAGTGTTTGTCAATAATTTATTAACAAAATATGAAATTTTTTAATAAATTAATTATTTATATTTTTTACTAATATTATAAAAAAAATAAAAATTATCGACGAAACAAATTTATTAAAAATATCTAAAATTTATTAATAAATTGATTATATATAAATTTACCAATGAATTTTTGAGTCAGTCGATAATTATTGATAAATTTAGAATAAATTTATCATAAATCTGTCGATAAATTTAACAACGAATGATATTCATCGATAATGATATTTTACCGACGAATAAAATTCTATCGATAAAATTATATCCGTAATTTACCTTTTTCGAATAAAAATTTGTCAATAATAATTTTATCAATAAATTTAAACCCATTAATAATTATCCGTCTGAAAATTCTGATAATTAAAAAAATGAAAGCAAGATTTTCATTTCTGATCAATAATTTAAAATGATAGAAGTCATCACAAAGCTAATGCATTTATCTTTATTTTACTTTGAACGACAGACTCTAGGACAATTTGGCAACAAGTCTTATCTTCACAATGTTCATAGTATTATAGTTGTGGATGGTTTGTCCCCCATAGAAACTCAACCAGTGTAATGTTACACATTCAGATAAGTGCAATCCATCTCATCCAACATCATTGACATGGAGATGTCGCACTAAATTAATAACATGTGACACTGTCTGGCAGAAGTGGCAACAAGGACCAGATGCCTGCGGCGAAAACGATGTAGTTTTCTAAAGTTTCCCTCTAACTTTGATTTCATCATTCTCTAATTCCACATTTTGGTAATCATAATGGTCCAAATCTATTCATCACTTAGTACCTATCTGGCCCTGCATCATACTTCTCATGGACCACACTTCTCAAATGCATCCAAACACATACCCTTTCAACTCATTCTTCTAACCACAATTATAAACAAACTCATGAGAAAAAAAGATATCTTCAATTCAAAACTTCAACATAATTGTGAGTTTGTCTATTTGTTGTTCATGTTACTTCTTTTTACTAGGTATGAGTTTTACAAATCCACTTGAATTCCAAACCATAACTACAGTAGTGTATTATGTTAGAATAATTAATTACACAATATTTTCTTCTAAGTTCTTTCACTTGTTGTTAAGGTTGATTTCATACTTCATTCATCAGTGTATATTAGTTTAAATGTATTTTTAATCTTTTGAAAATTGGGCTAATTTTTTTTAGTATCTCAAAACATTAAAAAAAATTATTTTTATAATCTCTCAAATCTAGAAAAACATGGGTTTAATCCCAAAGCAGTAAATTTAAGATGATAAAAACAGTTTTAATTTAACGTTTAGGGGCTACCATCATATTTTTTTCTTTCAAATTTGAGACTAAAATATATTTGTTTTATATTTTTAATAAACTAAAATTTCAGCAACTAAAAACATAATTAAGTGGTATACTTTTATTAGTTTTTAAAAGTTTTTTCATTTAAAATTTAAGAAATGTAGTAAATTTTTGTTCTGACAAAATACTCCATTTTTTAAATTGTTGGTTTTGTTAAAGCAAAAAAAAAAATGTCGTTTTCACAATTGAAGATAATAGGATATATTCTTATTTTATCGACCATTTAATTAATTTATTCTTCTTACATTTATTATAGAACAGAAATAAAAGTAATAAAATAAAAAAATATTATATCTATAGTTGTTGTGTTTTTTCATTTATAGACCGTGAAAATAGATGAAAAGGAACGTAGGAAGTAATTACACACACTTTTATATATATATATATAAATTATATAAAAATTAACTAGATAATGGATATATAATTGATACAATAGTAATTATTAATTAAGACTATCTTAAACTTTAAAAACGAGGTATAAGTAAATAGAATATATAAATTAATTAAAACTTAGGAGATAATAGATATATAACTGATAGGATTACCTTAATTAAATTTTAAAAATGATGTATAAATAAAAAAGGACAATTAAACAGGAATAAGGAAGTGTTGAACTTACAATAGACATGTTTAGGTCTATGAGAAGTGTAATTTACTTAAATAAGGTGCAATGTTCATGCATTAAATTCTGCACTGAAACAATACAAGGTTCTTCTGTATCTGTGTGCAAAGTGAACTAATATCGGATAAGCTCCAGTTTTAGGTCATGTCCCAACTAAGGAATGATAAAAGAAACAATTTTGTTAATAAAATGTTATACCTTTTGAATTTAATAAAATGTTTATTCAGTAAAAGTTTGAATAATCTTATACATTTTCTTAATTATTTTAATATTTTATAAATAAAATAATGTGTATTTTAAAACAGAAAAACTATTTTTTTTAAGTAAACTTTACTAAAAAAATGGAAGTTTAAATTTATTCTAAAATCTATTTCGTGGAAATTTATTTATAAACTTGATCCTAAGTTGATTGAAATAAATTCAAAATATTCATTTTGATAAATTATCTAGGAATACAGTCAACTATAATAAAAAAAAATACTTTACATGCTACATATAATTTTAAAACAACTATTTAAAATCAACAATTTTAATTATATACGACAATCTAAAGTAGTTTAAAAGACAATTTACATTTTCAATATACTCTAATTAATCTTATTATTTTATATAAATTCAACTTTAATTTAATATAAATTTTAACAAATTCCAACTTTTTATTCAGTGCCTCCATGCATAATTTAAAAGTAGAGTCTATCAATATATTTTATTTTAAACAAATTTCAATTAATAGCATATAATTGTTTTTAGTCATACTATTATTACTAGTAAGGATTATTTATCATGTAAAAAATAATAATTAGCCATATAACTTGAGGGCATGTTATTGGATTAAAAACTAATTAAAACTTTAATTATTTGATTAACTGAATATTTGATTCAGCAGTAGTTTGTTTAAAAGTTTAATTAAAGAAAGGATGATTAAAAGTTGAGGAATTTTGTTTGAACTGAATCACATATTTGGAAATTAAGCATGTTGATTTATAATACTAATAATGATAACCCTAAAAAATAATAGCAGTCCTTGAAGTTTGAAAAAATAGCAAAGTATTGTGGTTTTGTTTTTGTTTTTCCCTCTCAGTCTCTGACAAACTCCACATGCTCCTTGAGAAAGGCCTAAGCCTCAGACCCACCCACGTTATTGTGTCTGCATACAAGTGCTACGAAATGACCACAACAGATCTACCTCATCTCTGACCCACGCATTTATACACTCTTTTTTTCTTTCAATCAAATAATTATCCAAATCAATTTTATTTTTCATGTTAAATTCTAACATAAATCTAACAATTTTCATTAAAATAAATTCAAGATTTTCAAAATTTGACCATTTATCTGTATTAGCTTCATATGAAATCTCCGTCAATCCTTTTTAAAATGTCTTTTTACTTTTATACTCATATATAACCAGAAACTGGGTTTGTTTTTATTGACATAAACTATATAAGAATTTAGTAATGAGAATTTATATATAGATACATATATATCTGTATATGTATATATATTTAACAGCCCTTATCTGTCTCATGCATTCTGATTTTGACACCTCAAATTCCACTCTTTTTCTCCTCTCTCTTACGTAATGTGAATAAGAAAAGGTGTCTCTGGGAGTTGTTTATTCTTGGGGCAAAATTTTCAACACTTGCCTTCTTCATATACACACACCACAACTCCTCTCTCTCACACTCTTTAGCCTCTACAGCTGCATCTTCTGCAAGAGAAAGGAAAACTAAGATAAAAATATTCCTCTGCTCAGTTAAAGAAAGAAAAACATCTCTTCTTGGGTCTCTAAAAAATTTCCCTCTTCTTTCTGCATCCCTTTGGAATTGCTTGGTTACTACTTCTTTTTTGTTCTTTCTATTCTGCTTTTGCAGCATATATATTCTCTTCTCTGCTGTGTGAAACCCCAACATCACCCAGATTCTGCAGTTTTCTGCTTTCTATCTCTTTGCTCCACTCAAGGTCTTGGACATTCTCTTCCCTTCTTCACATGCACATGCACATGTAATGTGTGTAACAAACAAAAGCATGACCAAGTCTTCTCCTAGCTTAATGCAAGTTCTAGTCAATGCATTGGTGCTATCAATTTATCATCTTTTTCAGAAACTTCTCTGATCCAGAACACCAGCTCCTCCTTCTGCAGCACCTTCACACATTCCAAATTCTTTCTACCCCAAAACAAAAGGCCTTTAATTTATTCTTTGTGGGAGGAGGATGGTAGTTACTCAGGCCTTGTGAGCTCTGAAAAGTTGAAGGGTAGCCAAAAAATGTCTAAAAAGGTTCTCACATCAATGAAGGATGAAAATCCAGAGTTGCAGAAGCAAATTGGGTGCATCAGTGGATTTTTTCAGCTCTTTGACCGCCACAGGTTCCTCACTGGCCAACAAGGTAGCAGCCTCAATCAGAACATACCAACAAAAGGTAACATAATCTGCAATATTTCTGTTATTGTTGTATATGCATTTTGATGATGCTTTTGTTAGTAATAATGTTAACTTGATACATTTTTGAGTATGTGATATTCATAAACTTTATATTTAAAAAAAGGACTAAATGACAATTTTTGGTTGACATTAATAAAAAGGGCTAATTGACAAATTTTGCTTGGCATGTATATTGAGTAAAATCGCTTTCTTTCAACATTAATTGGACTGGCCCTATCAACTTGCAATTTGTCAGTGATGTAATGTCACAGTTTTTTCCCATTAGTCATTTTTTATTCAGCTTTATTTTTACCTTATTTTAAATTTTGATGGGATGAGAAGGGTGATAGCTGACTAACTGGTAATTGGTAAAAGTTCTTTCACTGGCTGTAGTTACAAGGCAAAACAAAGCTTTTTTATTCCTTTTACACTCTCCAACAATTGTATATGAAACCCTTCTCTTCTGATTTTTAAATATTAAATGCTTTAGAATGCCAGTTTTCATTCTTTAGCAGTTCCTGAGATGCAGATATATATATATTTTTTAATTTGTACCTTACCATTCCCAGTAATTATTTCATTTTCCTCATTTAATATAACATGAGTGTTTGGTTGAAATAATTATGGAGAAATAATTATTTCCTTTCAATGTGTCTGAAGAAGCTGGTAAAACAAATAATCTAACTAAATACAACAAATACAGACTTTGTACATTTCCATGAAGCACATGGTTCTGCAAAAAATGTTACCATGCAAAATATTTGCAGCTAAGAAAAGCATTACTGTAAATAAGTACATTTACGGTTCAGATTTTTCCATTAACAAATCAAGATTCCTTGTAGGATAAATAGTTTAGATCAAAGTTTTCACAAGATAGTCTAATTACTTCTTACTAAAATTCCCTTCATTTCTCAGGTGGAACAAGGAACCAAGTGAAAGAGGTGAATAACACAAATCAAAAGGCCACGGTAAGAAAAGTGATTAAAAGTTTAGATCATCAGAGAAACTTGGTAGAAACAGTTAAGAATGCGAGTTTGCTTGCAGGGAAATAATGTGAAGGTTGCAGGAGAGAATCAGCAATTCTCCACAGAATCATCAGGAACTTCAATGTCTTCCTCCTCTCGTTCATCTAGCATGTCATCCCTCGAGTTCAATAGAACAATTCAGATAGAACCACCAACAATCAGTCCAATGAAAATTAAGAACTCTAATTCAGAAATAGCATTGAAGCAACATGGCAACCAAGGCCCTCAAAACCTTGATTTCTATGATATTGTCAAAGAGTCAATGCATAGAGATGTTCAAGGATTGTCAGTAAAAGTTGTGGCTAAGGAGGAAAAGAAGGGTAGAATCTTGAAACACATTGATTCTCCAAGACCTTTGGAGCCGCCAAAACCTGTCAATATGGTTGCTTGGGATTCACCGAGACTCTCTTATGATGGCAGGGACACACAAGATACATTAAAATCTGCTACAAAGCCTAAGGAACTCCCCAGGCTTTCCTTGGACAGCAGAGAAGGATCCATCAAAAGCTTCAATGAAGGAACAAAATGCCGCGGTCTTCTGAAGGGTCTGCAGAAAGGGTATGGTAGCTCTGGCACAATGGTTAAGCAGCTGCAGGAACCAGAAACTTCTAGAAGATCATCATCCAGTGTTGTTGCAAGGTTGATGGGACTAGAAACATTCCCAGACTGCACAGAAACTTGTGATACTCAACCACGGATCTGTACTGAATCAAATGCAGAAGCTAGCACAAATGATGAGTACGAGCAACACCAAAGTGCAGTATCAATGAAGGGGTCTACCTTGCTTCAGTTTAGAAGGGATGCTTCAATCCTAAATGTGACACCCTATTCACGGTTTTCCCTAGAACCAACTCTATGGAGGCAACCTGAAGCAAGCCAAGGTTTTTCCAAGAGAAGTGAATCTTCAGCAAAAGCATCAAACCAGTCCCTCTCTGTATACGGGGAAATTGAAAAGAGGATAGCAGATATAGAGTTCAAAAATTCTGGAAAGGATCTCAGAGCGCTTAAACAGATTCTTGATGCAATGCAGAGATATAAAGAATCATTGCATATTACAAGGGATCAGGCTTCAAATTCTCTATCTGACAATAGGAGTAATAGCAGTCTTAGTGAAAGTTCCGTAGTCAAAAGCCCAAGAATACGGCAGAAGGAATCAGCATCCACCACTGTTGAGATATCAAATTCAACCCAGGGTAGCAAGTCACCAATTTTCATCATGAAACCAGCAAAAGCTGCAAGGCAAACCAGCAATTCTGCTTCCACAGAAATGACATTTCAGGGTAAATCAAGCCCCAGCAAGTTTAGTCCTGTTAATGGAAGAATGGGTGACAAGCTTGACAGAAAAACAGCAAAGGGTATCAGAAATGCCAAGGATTCCATTGGTCAACCCTTCCACTTGGTGGATAAGAGTAACAATAAGATAAGAACATCAAAATTGTTGCAATCTCCAAAAGTTCCTCAAGTAATCAATGGGGAAAATGCCACCAACTCCAGCAATGCAACAGGGGCCAAGAGCCCAAGACTACAAAAGAAGTTTGGTTTGGAAAGGCGCTCACCAACAACTAGCCCATCATCAGATTCAAGTAGTAACAGAAGACAACACAATAGACAGTCAGTGGAATTGTCTTCCCCAAGTACTACCCCCAGACAAAGATCCAGTGAAACCAAAAATCAAAGGGGTGATTTTAAGCATGAAGTTGGCGTGGAAGTCATTCACATTGATAGGATCAACAGCAACTCCATCCAGTTAAAGGACTTCAATCAAAATGTATGTATATGTTCTTCCCATATTTGAATCCTTGTAACTAAATCACCTGGTTTAATATTTTCCTTTTCATTGACCAGAATGCAGCAAAAGATTTCAGCAACGAAAGCTTTCAAGCTGAGAAAGTAATTGCAGCAGAACAACCAAGCCCTGTGTCTGTTCTTGATGCTGCTTTCTACAGTGAAGAACCACCTTCTCCAGTAAAAAAGAAATCAGACATCACAAGAGATTTAGGTACGTTACACATTTCATTTTTAATCAGTCCACAATCATCTATAAAATGAATCATTGGGAAAAATACATTTTTTATGCCATTATTAGAAACACAAAAGTCCAGGAAAGGAGGTTTTGTTACATATTATATTATTGACTTTCTTCAAATTTATTGCTACAGATGATGCTCTTAACACTTATGATAGCAGTGAGGAGAACTCAGAAGATCTTCCTCTTCTATCCAACAATGCAAAAGCCAACTTCAGCAGTGATACTGACTTGAGAACTCAAAATTTGGTTCAAATTCTCCATCAAATTGACTCCAACGATGAGAGATTTACCAATTTCAGAGACTATAAAGATCCTGACCATAAATATATATCAGAAATACTGTTAGCATCAGGGCTGCTCAGCAGTCCAAGCTCTAGCTCCGGTTTTCATTCATCAAGTCACCCAATAAACCCAAAGTTGTTCCTTGCACTAGAGCAAATCAAGACAAACAAGAAGTGTTTCAACATTGAATACAATGAGAAGAAAATTTCTGGGCTGAATAGTCCTGAGCAAATGCAGAGAAAGCTAATATTTGATGTGGTTAATGACATTCTAGCTCAGAAAATATTATTGGAAAGTGCTACTTCATTGTGCCAGTCAAATCAGCCAACAAGTAGAACAATAAGAGGACAGCTGCTTTTGGATGAGCTTTGCACAGAAATTGATAAGTTACAACATAAAAATAGGAATGTCAACCTGGTTAATGAGGATGAGAACATGACAAGCCTTCTGTGGGAAGAGTTGATGCACTTTCCCACAATTTACACAAACAGTTACATGGAAATTCCAAATGTTGTGTTGGATATTGAACGGTTGATCTTCAAGGATTTGATAACTGAAGTTGTGAGAAGTGAACTAGCTAACCGTTCTGGTAAGCATTGCAAACAACTGCTGTTCTCCAAGTAGGACTTCTGGGTAATCAGTTTTCAGAAATAATTTTCAGCCTTCATCTGTAAACTTTCTTTTCTACCTACCTATACTTATACTTTAAGGAGGGGGAAATAAGCTAATTAATAATAATCTTTTTTGCATGGATTTATAGTGTATGTTGAAAAAGTACATGTAGAAATGCAGATAAATGTATATATCAATGACATGATCTTCTTACGTTCAATTATGGGTTTCTTAACTTCATCAGAGAAGAATCTCCTTTTATATCTCTTCTACACTCATTTTCATATAAACAGAGATTTGTAGCAATAACAACTAGTGCTGAAAACAATAGGTCAATTTTCATATAATTGCATTCCCATACATCCACTCTACATTTCTTTTTTGAATAATCAGTAGGTTACTTTCACTATATTGTAAATTTCATGAAACAAAAAAGGTCTGTTGCATAAACTTGAGATTTAACCATTTGGCATACTACAAGTATGCCTCCTAGAATTGAATATAAAACATCTCATACATCAAAAGGCCTATTTTAGCCTTCTCAGTCATAGATTTAGCAACACAGGACAAACTTCAAAGGTATTTTTGGGTGAGGGGTTATGGACAAAAAGGACAGGGAGAGAATTTCTCTTTACTTCTAAATTAAGAGTTATATATTTATACTAATATATTATTTTATTTATTTTATTCTAAAAAAATATTAAATTATAGAACAATATATATTTATTTCTCTCTTTTCTACCCTTTCCTTTATAATATCAACAGCAATTATATGAACTATTCAACATACCATCATAAATATCGCAAACAAACTTCAGTAAAAAAGAATTATGAATCATCAATTCATTCACAAGGGAAATGATATTAGCACATACCTTAAAGACTGTTAAAATGGGAACATGCCTCTACAAAATATTAATGTACATACTATGATTGCCATAAGCAAACAGCGACCTAGATTTCACTACTACAGAACTATCTATTCTGACAGTCACTTGAACAAGTACAAAAAAAAGTGTCAAAAATGGAAGCATATACTTGTAGCTCATTTTTGTGACAATTTTTAACATAATTTGAGGACTAGATGCACGTAATTGAAGTCTATCCAAAAACACTATATTAAAAACACACAATTGAATAAGGTCATCTGGATTTTCCCGAGATTCCTATAAAAGCTTCGTGGCCTCCTTTTCCCGTCATCCTTCTCACCTTCAATCACAAGCATGGAAAAACCTCAATCTGAAAGGCTTTTCTTATTAGAGAGAAGCTCTGCCTGCTCTTGAAATAGTTGTGTATTTTTCACTGCTTCAGTGGCTTAAGCAGATGCTTTTGTCTTCAACGTGATTTTCTACAACAGATTTTTCTGAAGCTGCATCATTAAACAGCATAGCTGGATGGAGAGCCTATAGAAGCCACTTCTTCATCCTGAATTCGTAAAAGTACTGCAAAAGAAGTGTTTTTTTTTTTTTTTCCACTTTTTCACAAGATCCTAGTTTCTAAGGCATACATAATTCTAAAAATAATTCCCATCATCCATTAAAACCCATCACAGGAAAATCCGAATCAGACAAGCCCAAAACCGTGGAAAGTGTAAATTTAATTGTAAAACATATGTGAGGGAAAAGGTAAATTTTGGGGTGAGGGGAAAAGAGCGAAAGATTCTAAATTGAGAAAGAAATGGGGCAAAATGAAAATAAAAAGTTTACCAGTGGATTGCAGGTCCTAAATCAAGGTAATGCATGAGAAATGAGGAAGTTAGAAAGTTGTGAGATATACAACAAATTTTTTGTTATTGTGTACAAGTTTCTCTGTTAACTTTTGAATCCATATAGTTTCATCTTTTTTAGTAGACAAATCTACATCACCTTGTAACTTGGATAACTAACTTACTACCATAGTTAGTAGTAGATTTCATGTTGAAGTGTCGCAAAACTTTCAACAAGTAATTCTTTTAGGAAAGTCAAACCTTCTTATCTTTTCTTCTCAAAGGATTTGCATTCCTAAAATCTTATTTGTTGGTTCTAAGTCTTTTATATCAAACTTCTTAATTAACTGTGTCTTAAATTCTTAGATTCGAGCTTTGTTGGAATCTTCACCAACATGTCACCCACATCCAACAAGATGATAAAATCATTCTCATCTAACTTATTGTAATATGTATAATGGTTTGAACTCAGTATGTTGCAACCAATTTTATTGATGAAGAAATCAAATCTATTGTGTCAACACCTAGGCGCATACTTTAAATTGTACATAGATTTGGTGAACTTGCAAAGTTTTTACATTTGCTTAAGATGTAAATCAAATGTAATACACATGATCACAATAACTCGGTTATTATTAATCTAACAACTAGCGAGAATATATCAGTAAAGTTAGCTTCTTCCTGAAGACATTCTTTTACTTTTAATTAGCATGATGTCGCTCCACCTAATACTTGTCATTTTGTTTGATCTTATAAAACCATTTGCAATCAATAACTTTTTAACTTTTTGAAAGTTCAACAAGTCTTGTTTTTGTAAGGAGCTTCTATTCGCATTTGAATCACTCACACCCTCGTGAAAACCTAAAGACTCTCCTTCTTCATTTAGAAGATAGTATGCATTATGACTTGTCATAGCATATAGTAAGTGTCAAGATGGTTCCAATTTATCTCGTGTAGATTGTCAAAGTCCTTCATTACTAACCTTATTTGACTCTCATTCCTTGTGTTCCTTCTGATTCAAAAGAATCATCTGAATTTTTCTTCTCTATATGTACTATGATAATCATTTTGTAGTTCATCTTTTACAAAAATTATATTCCTGCTAATGACAACCTTGTGCATAGTGGAGTCTCCTAAGTGATAACCCTTCACACTGTCAGCATAACCTAAGAATATACATTTCTTGGATTTTGTATCTAACTTTATTCTATTTTGGGGGTTATACATAATATACACAGGAGAACAAAATACATGTAAGGAAGAATGTTAGATCAAAATTGAAATAACCATATGATTTTGACTATGTGCTTAATCCAACAAAGTGTGAAACATGAAGAAGCTATGTCTGATAGGCATTGTGTAGAAAGAGTAAATCATGCAAAATATGCAAGTATTTTGTTTGACAGAGGATATACACTGTAGATTTTCTACTTCATCTGATGACGATCAGACAATAAATGCAAACAAATTTTAAGCAAATGTAAACAAAAAGAATATTCTTGAAACTTAATTCTATGTTGCAGGGAATGTTTTCATCATTTGTTCCCAAAATGATCAATGTTAAGACAAGTCTACATTAAGATCCCTTGGGATACGAGTTAAAGTTGTCTTGTCTGCCAACTATCTTGACATAAACATATGTTAACTTTGATCCTACCATCTGTCTAGTACTGTGTACACTTTTATCAAGATTTGGTGTAAAAGGCTATACAACCATGGAAGATATAATCAACAAAAACAACAACATAATATCAATTCAATCCACAAAGTTCAGTTGTAATCAAACACAATTAAGTCTACGTACTAGTAAGGGTGATCAGAATCAAAGTGATAAAAAAAAACAAAAATAGATAACCAATTAAAGCAAAAGTAATTCGATTGATTTGGATCTATTTTTCAAAAACAAACAATTCAATTCAATTTACAATTTTATACTTTACAACTGATCCAAATTACCTATTATTTCACTCATATACAAGAGATTTATGTGAGATAAATATAATGTGTCTAATTTGATTCATGTCAATAAATAAGTGACAGAGGAATAACAAAGTGGTTTAACATATGAATAAGGTGGGGGAAGAGTTTTCTTCATGATGTAAATGTTACAATATTAGCCTTTGCGGAGAAAATTACTAAACTCAACTAAAAGATTAATGGAAGGAAACAAAGAGAATGATTTTGATGTTTATGTTTTGAATTTTGTTCGATATTATACATGTGTATGCAAGGAATTTGTTAGACTCATGCAAAGTAGATGTTAGAAGTTATCTAGTATTTATGCTACAATATATAAGTATAAAATAACCACATATGTTTGTACCTTTACATTTTATTCTAATTCCTTTGCTAATAATAAAAAAAAAAAAAACGGGAGTTGCTACTATATGTAAACAAATTATTCAGTACTATACACAATTATGAAGAGAACAAATCTTCAATTATAATGGAGTAGATAATGAAATTATTCATCATGATATAATATTAGAACATAATGTCAAAAATATGAGATCAAATACATAATGTTGTTTCAAAAAAGATTAATGAACTTAGAGAGGGACTAACAATCAAATACATAATGTTGTTTCAAAAAAGATTAATGAACTTAGAAAGGGACTAGCAACCAATGAGGAATCGATTCGAGTCTATCTAAATAATTTTTTGTCTTATCTTAATTGGTGCACAGAAATATTTTTCAATATCAAAATAGTCAACAACAACAAAATTAAGCGGCAAAATAATTAATCAATATTGACAAAAAACAACAAAAACAACATGAGACCTTGAATATTAAGGCCTTAGGAAGTTTTTATGATGTATTACTAAAATTACACTTTTATAAGATACTTTTCTAGTTTACCTTGTTAAAAGTTAGAAAATATATTAGTATGACTTACTTTATGGATGACTTATTTTAACTTTTATTTATGATAATTGTTTAGAGATGGTATAAGTACTCTATTTTATTGGATGATTTATTAGTTGTAATCTTATTTTAAATATATTTTACATTTTCAAATATTTATAATGTCAAGTTGTCTACATTTGTGTAGGAATATCTAAATTTTTAGATATATGGTATGTGATGAATGTCATATAGGATAGACACTATATGATGTCATCTTTCTATATAAATACCTATGAGAGGTAATTACATATTAGTCTTATACATAATTATGTATAAACATATACATAAGTAATTATGTATAGATTGAATTACGAATATGTCCATATATAATTATATACGTATATGTAATTATATACGAATATATCCATATATAATTGTATATTGATATTATTTATAGAAAAAGTCATATGAAGTTACCTATACATTTGGAAATCTATAATAAAAGTTACTTACTAGCTTTTTAATAGAAATGTTTCGTAATTAATTAAGTTTTACTTACAAATTCTTTTTATTACATACAAAGTTTAGTCACAGGAAATACAATTTCTTTCATATTAAAGGTATGTGTTTGCATGTAATAGAGAAAATATCAATTTCATGAATTTGTGGACTCCAACTCATTAATATATTAGACAAGAAAACTAAATAAATCACCAATTGCTTTGTTAAGAGGAAACAAATATACTTAATTAATCAATTCTATTAAATTGCGTATAGTTGTTGCAATAATTATTTTGCAATAAGGTACTATTGGCAACTACTTGTTATAGCCTTGCATGATTGCATTGTTACGTGATTTTTCTACTTGCACAAGAAGTTCCCCCACATATTTTAAATAAATAGTTGATTGGTAATCAAAACCAAAATTTTTGCAACTATTACATTAATTAAGTTTATATAATTCTATCATAATCAATATTTTTTTCTTAAATATAACATTTTAAAAAATAAACGAGATGAACATATTTTCTTATAATATAATAAACAAACTAAAAGTTATAAATACAAGTCATGATTAAAAGAAGTGGAAATCTAATAACTCAATATGTTTTACAATTCATTAATAAATTAGTTTATGGACTTATGTGAAGTTATCCTATATTGCTGCGATTCATGGATACACATCCGTTTAACTCGAAAGCACTTGACTACATCAAATCAACAAGTGCAACATATTTTATTATCTTTTTACAGTTCATTAAAATAGTTGACATATTATATTAGTTTATAAACTTCATTGTTGACTCATTTTATTTTTTCAATATAGTTTTTGTTTTACGATAGCTTGCCATAGTTATTTACAATTTTTAATTACTCATCTTTTATAACTATTAAGTTAAATTTATAGCTTCATTATTATAAATGGTATTGAAGTCATATTTTGTAAATTGTAAGTTGCAAATGAAATTTGATTTAATATGGATTGATTTGTTTGAGGTAGGACCAATATTAAAAAATAGCATAAATGGCATTACTTATCATGATGTATATGACAATTATAATTAGAATCGTCATCATATATCTCTTCACACGTAAATGGTTTAAAAAAAAATACATATAATAACGGTTTAAATTTCAATGATAATTCGAACGACAATAATCCCCAAAATGTTGTTAAAGAAAGTTTTCAATCGTTATTAAAATCTTATTTTTTTAATGATTCATGATATTCAGAAATTCTAATGCGTCAGTTTTCTTTAAAATAAAGTATATTTAAAAAACTAAAATAAAGTTCAACTGATAATCTAAACAAATACACTCTTAGAATTTCATTCACATGTAGTAATTATAGCTAGAGCACATTAATTATTTACAAGCATAACCATATAGGGTTAATGATATATTAAAATGATAATAAAATGAATTTTAATAAAAATATATCAATTTTATAGTAAAAAATATTGATATATTATCATGCATGATATATCACTACAGACCTTTATAATAATTATTATCAAATTCATACATAAATTTGATTGACAACATTAAGATTTCAATAATGCTGGAAAATTATACCTTGATAAAATTTGTATCAATTTTTTGCTGAAATGTTTTGAGATTATTCTAAACCTTTCATAGTGTTTATAAGTGATATATTCAAAAAAAATTGCTGTAAATTTAGATAATGTTAAAACATTTTAAGTGGAATTTCTTCCATGAGTTTTTTATTAATAAAAAAATTTAATATATAAGTTTCAAGATCTTTAAAAGTAAAAGAATTTCTTATATAAAGATCTTTTTTTAAATATTAATTATAGGTTTCTTAAAATTAAAATTAAAGATATTTTCTTATATGAATTACTTTTTTAATATTTAAAACCCATTTTTGTATAATTCTTATGAAAATAGTACTTTTAATATTATAATGAACTCATGTAAAGAAGTTCCTAAGAAATTATCTTAGGGATTGCCCCATTCTCAACACATGAATTCATTATCAATTACTGCACTAGAGTAATTATATTAGGAGATTCTACTAGCGCAAATCAATATTTCATGATATTAATTATTTTTCTCTATCTTTTTTCTTGAGCTTATGTTATATTTAAAGGCAGTTTGAATATAAAGCCATTTTGAAATTTTCTCAGCTTAAAAACTCTATTTCCAACAAAAAAAAAATTCAAAAACACTTCTAATTATATTCAAGATGTCTTTACACTTTTGCTTTTCTTTTCTATCTCTCTCTAAATGTCTATCTAACTAAATAAAGTATCTATTTGCATCATTTTTCTTGTGCTGGTGAGTGTACAAGAAATTAGGTATACTTTCATTTGCCATGTTCCATCTCATAGAATATATACACAGACAATCAAAACAATAATAAAACATAACTTTAGTAAAAAAAGTAATTAACCAATAGTATATAACATAGGACACTGAGAAATCCTGTCCATACAAACACACAAGACCAGAAAGAAATCACAAACTCACTATGAAAATATTATTATTCCATATCCCAACCCTTCTCAACATAGAAGAGAGAGTGAACTTATCTTAGCATGTGTTCTCTTTAGCTTAGCAATCACAATAGCACTTCAGGAACAGCTCTCATTCTTTTGTATTTGAATGGCATTTATATAGCTTGAACTGATGGAAAATCAGAAAACCAAAACATAACTTGACAAAACGGATGTGAACTTATTCAAACGCCAAAATGTTGAATAATGTTTTGCAACACGATGAACTTCCCACAGGTCTCAAGATCCATGCATGATTTGTGAGGAGAAGCATTTTGGTAACTTTATTTTGCATTATTGGCACATCACTTGGAAGGAAAATAATCCTATTCTTTAGGGGGGTGACTTTCACTGCTGTTAGGAGAATGGAAAAGTTTAGGCCTAACCAAGCTGAATGGCATTTTCCCAGATTGGCTCATGAGTTGTTGTGATGGATTGAGAGAATTTGGCAAGAGATTTTGAGAACCTGATGAAGTCAGCATCTGATAGTGGTTGATTTGTCTTGCATTCATCTCCATTGCTGCAACATGGGAAGGGAAATATGGCTGTGTTGCTCCAGAAGGACACACCAAAATTTGAGGAGTAGTACTCCCAGCTGATAGAGCCAAAGTTGATGGGATTGGAACTACATTAATGCTGTGTATATCTGTTTGATGAACAAATCCATGGTTTCCCAATTGAGCAACATCTCCTGAATTAGGTTCCCATTGGTAACCAAGAGATGGCATGGTGTTCATCAACCCCAAAAAAGAAGGATGGTTTGGCCTTGGTAAGAGATTGTTTGGAAAAACATGTGCACCATGACAATGTTTATTATTATCAACATCATTACTATTTTTGGTAGTGTCATTGTCCTCTTCACTTCTATTTATCCAATTTGCTTTATCACTAACCATTTCTCCTGACTTTGATTTCCATAAAGTGTTGGTGTTTTGGCCTGAACCTTCACTACTATTACAAGCAACAAGAGATGGATAACCAAGGGTGAAGTTACCTGGAGGAATTGGAAGAGGTGGCAGTTCATCAATTTCATCCTTGGCTGCATTGAGCAACCAATCCACAACCTTGCTGGGTTGGCTGAGTCCAAGCCTATCTTGGAGGTCATAGAGATGAATTGCTGTTGGGACTGAAAGCCTCACCCTCCTATCTCTTAGCCCTCTCACAGTGCACACCTTGCTATGCCTGTCTTTTCCTCCAAAGGCTCGAGACACACGAACAATCCTTGGATCCTTCAGTTTCAGCCATTGGGAGGATGAGCTCGATGAAGCCTTTGCCTTTTCATGATCACTTGAAGAAAGACCTTCCTGTTTCAGTGGAAAGTCTGCTTCTTTTGTACTATTGATCATTGTATTTCTTTCATTCTTGTAATTGGTTTTCCTTCTTCTATCTTCTCTTCCACCTTCAACAATCAACCTCCTGATTTTGAATTCCGCTGTGTAAATATGCTATTCTAGCCCGTATCTGATTCAGAACAAATTAAGATTGAGACAAATAAGAACACACATATATAGAGAGAGAGAGATTGAGAGATAGGTGTAGATGGAAATTAAACTTTTTCATGACAATTATTGAAGTTGAAAATTGTCTAAATGAGGTACATATAATCAAAGTATCCTTTTCTAAGGGAAATGAACTTTTCTGAAGATGGTATGTTTACTTCATGAAGAAAAAAAGTGAATAATTCCTTAACTTATTTAAGAATATCAAAGCTTATTCTAATTCATAATTGATTTTCTTCTCCAAGAACTAAAATTCCATGCGTTTTTCTTTAAAATAAATTCAAATTTTCAATTAAGAGTCAAGTTAAATATAACAAACTAGGTCAGTGTTCCTCATGTGGATATGAGCAGAACACATGACAACAAGAGATTTCTCACTGGCATACAGCAACTGTTAGCCACAATTCATACTCTATTGTAATGATTTTGGGGGGATTGGAGAGGATAATAATTAAATAAGAAGAACACACAATAAGAATATGCAAAAATAAGCAATTGCTCTTGAATTTTCGTCAAAAATATGCGCGTCTGAACTCAAATTATGTGAAATGTTCGTTGCAAAATACTGTTTAAGTAAAAGAAAGGCAAGGCAAGAGTGAGTCAAAGCAATTAGTGGGGTGCAACGACAACCATGTGTGACTGTTCAACGCAAACACACAATTATCAGAACAAGTTTCACAACAAAAACGTGCATAATTGAAGAGGCTTATGGATAAACCCTAGATGTAGATGATAAGATATGTAGTATCTAGCAAAAACACGCACGAAAACCTACCACTGATTGATGTCATGCAAAGTGTTAGGAGCAAAGAACGAAGGGTGCACCTTATATAACCTTGATGCCAATCTGGAACTATTTATGAAGGGTTTTTCAAACTTGGGGTTTGCTTTGATTGCATAGAATAAATTGGTGAGGTTGAGTCGGCAGCTTAGAAAAGGAAGATGCCGGAATGGCACCGACCACGCCGCACTGAAAGATAAAGCAATGGCACATAGGTGGCCACGTGAGATATTACCCTATTGGTCAAATAAATTTAATACTCTTCATCTTATCATTTTCTGCTCAAGCAATGATTTTCATTTATGATGGTAGTTAGGAAGGACTTGAGGATTAATATTTTTTGGTGTTTTATTCTCATTCATCAGTTGCCAAATTAGGAAAAGAAAACAGTTTTATGAAATTTTGAATATTTTAATACCAAAATCTCTTATTACAGATTGAGTTTAATGGATGGCATTAGGAGAAAATTATATTAAAAATGACCAACGAAAGGTGTCTTTGTGTATTAAAGATTAGTAACAATGAATTGGGAAAAAGAAATGCTAGCAAACTCTCCTATTACACTTTCAGACACTATCTCTTTCTGTTTGTTTATATTTACAGAATCCACCAAAATAAGAAAACTGAGTCATTAAATGAGGCAAATTTAGTAGTTTTTAATCAATGTCAACCCAGAAAGAATGTTGGAAAAAAGTTTTAGAGAGTTTGACTAACATTTTTCATGTGGTGAATAATCTGCATCAATGTAACAGTAACTAAAAAAAGTTAATTATTTTAATGTTTTGACATTTCATTTTTATATTTTATTTGGTCATTCCTATGTTGTACTGCCTCTAATTGCTTATGTAAACTTGACATAATCTATGCTAAAGCATAAAAATTGTAAGAAAAAATTTATTCGGCAGTATGATAAATTTGTGACAAAGAAACACAATTAATAACCACAAGGGACCATTCACTACACGCTTCAAAAAGCGGCTAGTCACACTTTATCGACAACTACAAAAGATTTGGTTACTGAAACCCATCACATGGAGGGCCATAGAAGCAAGACAAATAGTTAGTATACTTCTAACTATGTGATAAATATATACATATAGTAATAATAAGATTAATCAGTAATATATATAACTGAAATTATTACATAATGTTTACATTATCAGCCTAAGTTTTGTTAGACAAATTTATATCAAATATAATATCCATGTGTTGGTACATGAAATTTGATTAATACTATTTAAGGTAAAATAATATATTTCCACATTTTAGAAACTCCTCACGTACTTACTCTTTGGAACGAGCAATAGAACTGAAGAAAGGATAAAAATGGATGTAGAAAACAAAATGTTTGTGGAAGGCTTCACATGGAGAGGAAGCAGAGAAACCCACTTTGGATAAGTGATTTAGCTAGTAAGATTCAAAAGTTGTGGTGTCTAGTCGAAGAGAATTGTGATGTCTTTGTGTATGATAACTACCTCGGACAGCGTAAGCTAGGTATAGGTGAGGGACCAACATATGTTATCTTTTACGACACTCATTTAGGACCACACAATAATATTTAATAGAGGTTTTGCCTTTATATGAATAAATAGTTGCTTTGAGTGATATTAGACTCTTCTTTTGAAAATATTAAGAAAAAATTGCTTTTTGATGTTAAATTAGTAGTTTCTAAGTTTCAAAGTCAGCCATGACAAAAATTCTATGCTAAATTAAAGTTAAAAGTCTTAAACCTAATTTTAAAGACGGAACTAGTGACTGATTTTTCACTTAGAAGCAACATCTCACACTACAAGTGGATTATTAATCAATCACGTGCTTTCTTTAAACGAAAAACAATGAACGAGGAGATAAAGAAACGTACGGGAGTTCTCTTTCTCTTCTTCATTTGTCAAAGACGAGTTGCAAATGATTTAGTCTTCACCAATGCAAGGTACTGGAGGTAGATATTTGCCACTTTCCAAACCCTAAATTTGCCCCCACGAGCAAATGAAGAAAACTTTATCACTAAATTTTCCTTCCTTCGTTTTAAAACGTGGATGAGTAGCCCTGAAACATGTGCAGAAAGTGAGAACTGATATATCTTCGTGTTTGTATAAAAAAAAAATTAATGAAACTCAATGGTTGGTTCGAGCGAGATAAATCGATAATTTAAGGAGTTTTCGGATAATAATATGATAAATTTCAACCAATAAAAAAAAGTTCTAAAGAATGCGTTAGAAAACATGTTTTTAACATTTCTCTAACTAGAATATTACTCCAATTATCAAACTAGAACGTTGATATATAGTTCGTTAACTTGAACAATTTGTGGTGTTCAAGATGAGATCAAAAGGAAAATGAAACTAGAATAACTTGATTTCGGTAATTTTGTTAATTTTTCATAACAGGGGTGGGGATTAATATTCGTTCAAGATTCAATTTTCTAGGTTTATTCATTCGAGATAAAGAAATGACCATTTTTTATGATACATATTTAAAATTGAAAGAAAGATATGTCTGTCCAACTGGTTTGTACAATTTTTCAAAAAATAGGAAAAGAATTAAAATAGCATATAAATGTGGATAGAGATGAAGAATAATACTATAAAATAATTATATATATATATATATATA
>Ga0099824_1004098_pt1 | contig 21099 bp, 8 predicted proteins | sample SiratrowhiteBW_FD_76837 | JGI IMG/M metagenome (GOLD analysis project Ga0099824, IMG submission 76837) | Root nodule microbial communities of legume samples collected from California, USA - Siratro white BW | ecosystem: Host-associated > Plants > Roots > Nodule | place: USA: California... | reverse complement strand
TGCACAAATATTTGTTGCATGTGAAAAGGGGGCATTCAAGAATTTTCATAGAGTTGACGGTTACTTATTCAAAGAAAACAAATTATGTGTACCACAATCTTCTATGCGAGAGTTGCTTGTGAGAGAGGCCCATGGGGGAGGATTAATGGGACATTTCGGGGTGAAAAGAACTTTAGACATTCTGCATGAACATTTCTTTTGGCCTAAGATGAAGCATGATGTTGAGAAAATTTGTAATAGATTCATTACTTGTAAGAAAGCTAAATCAAAAGTGTTGCCACATGGATTGTATAACTTATTTCCTGTTCTTCGTGAGGTACCCCTAAACCTCACATAGTTGCCTAAACTTCTTTCATATTTACATTTTCTTGAAACTTAAGACGGATTTTCGTCATCTAAGACAACGAAGGAAGGTAGGTATGATTGTTCATCTTTATTGTTTTTAGTACAAAACCATCTTTTTACAAAAAACAAAAAACAAAAAACAAAAACGCCTTCCCTCTTTCGTCCTCTGAATCTTTTTATGAACAAAACCCCAACTTTCTGAAATATTTGTTAGTGAAAGGATCATGCTGCAGATTTTGTTAATGGTAAGACTATAATGTTTTGTTTCTTTTGAATGAGAATAGTCTATGATCGTGAGTACCAGTTCTAGATAATCCGTTTATGAAGGATTAAATTCCTTGAGGGTGAAGATAGGTTGAAGTGTTGTGATTAATTGATGGAGTCTATAGTTGCCCATTTATCCTGACTAGTCATCTTTCGATTATTATGTTGTTTTCATTTTTAGGATTGTAGGAACAGCTGGCTCCAGAAGGGGGGGTTGAATGGAGCCTGAACTCAATTCGCTATAAATAGAAACCACCAACCAAGGCAAAAATATATAAACAAAGATAAAACAATTTTATACTAGTTCACCCTAATCTCTTGAGCTACGTCCAGTTCTCCCTTGAACAAACCGTTCAAGAGGTTCCACTATTTAGCAAATAGTTACAACGAGTACACAAACCTCTCCAGGTTATCATGAGTACACAAACCTCTCCAGGTTATACCAGTCTCAATCTCCCCGTGAGATCAAGACCACTCAAGAATTAAAGAAACACTCTCAAAGGAGAGAACAATGAAAGCTCACAAGGGTTTACTTCACAATGGTGAAGAATTACACAATGGTTTCACACAACCGAAAACTCTATATGCTCTCTATAGTAGATTGACAATAAACACTCAGTATATCTTCTTCAATGTATTATATGATGTATTTCTCTTTTTGCTTTTTCTTGTATCTTCTTCAACTTGAACTTGCTCCTCTATATGTAGCTTTTTAGAAACTAGCCGTTGGGATATTTGAACAGAGCAATCTTGACTTTCTGATGTATAAAGCTCAAACTAAAAATATTTCTCTAATATTTTAAACTGCATTAAACTTGATTAATTATGTATCAGAAATAATTAATTTAAAATAACATATAGAAATTATATTTGAGATACTCATCAATAATTTGAATAATTTCTATTATGAACATATTTGAACGTTAATGCACATTATGATATAAAATCAATTAATCACATCTAAATAGTTCATAATAATTTGAATAATTTCCATTATGAACAAATTTGAATGTTAGAGCACAATATGATATAAAATCAATTTAAAACAAATCAATAACACGTAAAAGTAAATAGTAAGAAAACTTATCTCTTTATAGACCATGTGTCTCCTGCTTTAATAATAATAATGTTAAATGTGCAATATGTATAAGTCATCAAATATAAATGTATACTTGAGTTTTGTTATCATCAAAACTTTATCAAATGATTTGATCCCTAAAGGGACTTTGGACCGTCTAATGTTCAACAAGGATTAACCATGAATGATGTGTTGTAGCTTGAGAATGTCTAACGTGAATGATTCTGAAAAGTTGATTTTTTCATGATTGGAACAATGGCATTAAAAGAGACATTTTAGGGTTCTAGAAAAAAAAATGCTCATTTGAATATGTTTTATGTGCTTTGGTGGGTTTTAATTTCCAGAGTATGTGTAATGGTGTTAATGGAGCAAACAATACGCTAACTACTAATGCCTCAGTGGATTTTTATTTACAAGCATGATTCTCACAGTTTGGAAAACAATTATTGAGGCACCGATTTTAGAACATTTAATACCATTAATTTCTTATTAGTGGATATTAAATGCTTTGATTATCCTCAGTAGCATATTTTTTTAAAGAAGAAAAACATTTAATTTCATAATTTAATGCCCTGGTCGTTTACGTAATTTAATTGCATTGAATTTTTTTAAAAGGCATGTATATCTCACTTTTCCTCGTTAATTTTCTGTTTCTTTTCATTCTCGTATTGAGCCAAGAGTCATGGCAGCCCATAGTGCATCATCCCCATAATCTACCATCATTACTGTGTACTTTCCAAGAAGGGTGTGAAGCACTGATTCAGTAGAAAATTTTGTGCCCTTTAGTGGGGAAGCTAATACAGTCTTCATGTTTGAGGCCTTCGAAGATGTTTCCTTCAGTTTGGATAGTCCAGTGGTGGTTACCTTCTACCACCCGTCCATCATCCATAACAATCCCTTAGTGACTTTGCTTCCTATTTGAGTAGCATGTAAAAGAATGGAATTAATAAGTAAACTAGTTGTATAATATGTAATGTATAACTAAGTAAAGTGTTGTAAAATAAAGTTTATCTTGAATTTTCATTGGCACGGAAGCGGCATTCTTGATAATGAAAAACTGCATCTAAGGGCTACATGCAGCTATGTAACGAGAGAGATAATGAACAGTGTAATGTGCGAATATTTGTTTCATTTCACTCAAATTGCAATACAACTAAGTCTTCTTTTATAGAAGAAGAAGAGAGAAATAGTTGTTAGCAAATAGTTACAAAACTGAAAAAAATAAAATAAAAGCTTGATATCATGTTGAGCACAGCTCGGCAGGTGCTGAGTTGTATTTTCGCCGACTGCAGCTCGGCCTTTGGTTGATATCGTGCCGAGCACAGCTTGGCAGGTGATGAGTTATATTTGGGTTGACTGCAGCTCAACCTTTGGTAGTGACTAAGTACTCAGGCTTTCGGTGTGTCGAGAATAGCTCGGTAGGACAAGAACTCAATAGTTTAACTTTAGATAAATTCTCGCGTGAATGATTCAGTTGCTATATGTTATTACTTTACTCTTCTTAAATCTTTTTTTTTCTCTCTCGACATTGGTACAACTATACGGTCATCAAAACTCCAACTGAGGTGACCTCATATTAGTGAAGGGGTAACCAATGCCGTTTTGAGTTCATAATCAAATATTTTAATAATAATAAAATTTTTGGAATGTTATTGTTTAACAATTTCCCAACATATGTATACCTTATCTTCTACTCAAATCTTTTATTTGATTTATTCCTTGATTAATATTATTATTATTTTATTTTATTCATTTAAAACTTAAGGTCGTTACAGAAGACATGTAAGGATTGAAATGAATAACTTTAGTTTTAGTGTGAATGATAAAAATAAGATAGTCAATTACTATTCATATGAATAATATTAATAAAATAGAAGATGGTCCAGAGTATAAAAACAATGAAGTTAATGTTAAGTATCCAAGTGTGAGTCTAAGTTCCACATTAAGTAGAAATGAGAAAGTTGAGAAACATATAAGAAAGAAAACCCACAAACCTAATGCCTTAAGGTTTTGGGTTGAAAGTGGTGTCATTCCCTTGTGTGGGTCAGACTCTTGTCTCATTCTTGTTTGTCAAAAATTAAATTCATTCACATTTATATGAATGATATGAATTTTAATCCAAAATCTTAAAAAAACTCAAGCCAATGACAGAAGCGCCAGTTAAAAAAGAGGCAAAGAGGAGAGAAGAAGAAGAAGAAGAGAGAACAAGAAACATAGAGAATAAAAGGAATTACCTATTTACAAAAGGAAGGAACGAATCAAGGTGTAGATAGTCAAATAAGGATCATCTACTCAAGCATTTGACAGTCAAATAATAGATCATCTACACTAAGCATTACATGGTGACCATCTATTCCTGCATCAAGCCTTAGATAGTGACCGTCTACTCCTGCAATAAGAACTAGACGATAGTCATCTACACCTGCACCACCAAGCATAAGACAGTGACCATCTACACCTGTACCAAGCAATAGACGATGACCGTCTACCCAAAGAATGAAAATTATAGAGACAGAGACAGTTTATACAGAAAATAAATAGAAGATGAAATTAAAAATTTAACACCCGCCTCAAGATGGTAATATATATATATATATTTTTTTCATTCTCATCTTGGAATACATGTCTTTGAAAGAAGGTGAAGGCAGAGGCTTGGTAATGATGTTAGCGGCTTGCACAAAAGAAGAAACAGGAAGTAATTTGAGAAGACCATTTTTTGAGCTTTTCTTGAACAATATGGTAGGCAATCTCTATGTGTTTCATCCTTTCATGAAAAACTTGATTTGAAGCAATTTGAATGACTGATTGATTATCCTAATAGAGTAAGGTTCAATGTAAGGCACACACAAGTCTTGTAAGCGATAAGTAGTTTATTGAATCTCATGGGTAGTGGGGGCAAGAGCACAATACTCAGCATCTAAAGAACTCTTTGAAATAGTTGTTTCTTAGACTTTCATGATACAAGAGAATTGCCCAAATAAATAGACAAAATTGGTAGTAGATTTTTTGGTTTTAGAGCAAGTGGTCCAATATGAGTTTAGAAGACTTTAGTTGGATGAAATTATTACTATGAAAGAAAACACCAGATCCATGAGCATTTTTAAGGTATCTTAAGATGCAAAAAGTGTGATATCCAATCTCGATATATATATATATATATATATATATATATATATTTGAAATGATTGATATTAAATGATGGAGAGCAAAACATTAAGTTATATAATCTATTAGTTTAAAACAAATCATGTAACTGACTAACTTATTATTTCTCTACTAGAACAATTTATCAAGTGAAATCATTTTTCATACAATCAAAGTGTAAAATTCATTCATTGTAATATCAAGTTGGTTCTTTTATGTAAGTTACATAATTCAATATAACATTTACACTTTTAGAGTTTAGGGGGGAGAGAGGTTAAACTCTTTTTATAAATTTACATGTGCTTTAGTAATCTTTTTATTCATTTTAAACCACCTTGAACTATATATTATCTTACTATCTTTGTTTCTCTATTTCTTTTATCTCTAGTTACACACTAGTCCCACTTATAAACATATTTTATCTCCAGTTACGCACTAGTCTTATTTATTTTATCTCCAGATTCACACTGGTCATATTTATTTTATTTACTTTATCTCTAGTTAAACACTGGTCCTATTTATTTTATCTCCAGTTACGCACTGATTCTATTTATGTTATCCCCAATTACGCATTGATCCATTTATTTTATCTCCAATTACACATTAATCCTATTTTATCTCTAGTTATACACTGGTTCTATTTATTTTATTTATTTAATTTACTTTATCTCCAGTTTTGCACTAGAAGAGATAGAACAACTTGATTCACCTAGTTTGATTCGCAAAATTGGTGTTTTGCTTGAAAAGATTAGAAAGAATCTGATACTGTTGTGGTGTTATACAAATATCTCTACCTTCAAAACTTTTTCGACCCTTGTCGGTGGCATTATCTTGAATAGCAGTAACATTATTGATTTTGGTAAACTAGGGGATAACCATGAAGCAATTGTCTATGGTGTGACCATTTATGTTGTAGTGAGTATAGATTTTTCTATTACTATGGTCTTATGACTTAATCCTCTTGGTTTCTCTTAGAAATAATGGATGAGACATACCGAGTGTATTTATTTTGGAATTACAAACCAGATTTGGCCTAAAATTGTCATGCTCATCCCAAATAATATGCAACTTTGTAAAATGTTATGTAATGGAAAGTCACCTTAACTTAAGGAAGAAGCCTCCATCTGTAAATCGAGATGCACGAAAGATCTCCCTATGAGTCCCTCACCTTTGGATCATTCTAGATATTAATTGCAGTGTCCATCATATTATACTTTGTCTTACAGGAACAAATACAAAGTGATGAACCATGAAACAACCCTGTTATTGCAACGATTCCATGCAAAAAAGGTAAAACTAGTCTTCGTTGGCCGAGTAGTGGTTCCGAGAGAATTCGACTTTGTTCTTTACACTCAAGGAAGTGACAATCAATCTGCTATAAGAATGATAATTTGTATAATAAAAAAATTAGCAAAACAAGAGGTGTATTTAAATTCTTGTTAGGGTGAAGATAGAGCAAACTTTGCATTGATTTTTCCTCTACGATACCTAACCAAGAAAATAAGAACAACAATAGAACAAAAACTAAAAGCCAGGAAAGAAAAAAATGAGAAATAGAGTATCACAAGCGAAAAACCAAGGATCAGAGACGCAATAAAGCTTTTCTTTTGAAAAGCTCTAATACCATCTTAAAAAAAAATCCATGGTGATGGCAGAAGCAGAAATTGAGAAAGAAGCGAAGAAGAGAGAGCAAGAAGAAGAGAGAACAAAAAGCAAAGAGAGTAAAAAGAAAACATTGAATGATATATTTGTTCAATGGAGAAGAATTATATAATTGTTTCTCACAACCCGTAAATCTAAATGCTTTTAGTAACAAATTGACAATATACACTTAGTATATACTCTATTTCTTCAATGTATTGTATGATGTATTTTTATTTTTTTCTTCTTATTTTCTTCAACTTGAAGTTGTTCTTCTATATGTATCTTTTTAGAAAATAGCCATTTTGAAAGGAAAATCTTAACCATCTAATGCTGAAACTAGACGTTGGAAGAAAAACTTCAATTCTTTTCTGCATTAAAATAGAGTTTATATGCCTATAAAAATAATTTAAGCAACACAAGATATCTTTGATTTGAAACAAATAATCATGTTTACATATTTCATAATAGTTTGAATAATTTCCATTATGAACGAATTTGAATGATAAAGCACAACATGCCATAAAACCTAATTTCGATATTTCTATGAAAGACACTTCAATTTGTTTTTCAGATTTAGAAACAAATCAAATCAAAACTGTGTAGCAAAATCATTTTGAATTGTTTATGAATTTAGCTATAGCAACATAACAGTCCAATCTTAATTTCAAAGAGTTTCTGCAAATACATATATTTAAATAAAATATGCTAAATCAAATTAATTTTATTGTATGAAAAACTTGATCAAACCATAGACCAAGGTTCAAAGAATGATTTGATCTCGAAATAAAATTGAGAGCAGAGTTCAAAACAAATTTAAAACATTTATTGTTTTTATATTTAGAAAATTAAAATATTTTCATCTTCTTTTAATTTTAATCAAAAGTTAATTTAATAAAAGAATAGTAGATAAAAACTTATTTGAATTTGTAGTATGTTTGTACATATTCCTGATGTTTAGAGAACTATAAATATTATTGTAACAAATACATATAATATCATCAAATACAAATACATATAATATCATCAAATACAAATACATACTTGGAGTATTGTTATCATCAAAACTTTATTAGATGAATAGATCATCTAAAGAAACTTTGGACCGTCTAATGATTCAACAATCTTTCCCTTTTTTATGATGACAAAACTACAAGCCTTAGGAACAAATAATTACAACAATATCAAAAGATTAAACAACAAAAGATTTTATTTGATGAAAAAATAAGCAAATGCAAACTGCATAAAATAGAACTGTAAAACAAATCCAAGAGTATTCAAGTTATTTGCAAAAGCATATTTGATCTTTTCTCTTAATTATTTGTCATATTTTCTCTTTCTCTCCCCTTTTGTCATCACAGAAAAGAGTTGATATAAGAAATGATCATTGTTGTAGGGAGGTGTTGATAAAGATTCTAACTGGTGATGTGTTTGGGATAGAGAATTTTGGATAATAGGGATGACTTCAAACTCTAGCTCACTGACCTTGATCTTTAACACATAAATCTTATGATTCTTGTACATACTCATTTTAACAAGTGCTTGAACTATCTCACTTAAATTGGATATGGTTAAATCATTAACAACTGAGGGAACAATATTCTTTCTAATTTTGGGACTCCATTTAATGTGATTTTTTGGTTTGAAGAAAACAGTAGTTTGGGTGAGAAAAGCAAATCAATAGAAGCTTTCTAGGTGTATAAATTTGGTAAAGGGGAATTGTAGCTCAAACTCTTAAAATTAGAAAATGCAAAACATGAATTAATTAAGAAAAGAAGAATGTTGCAACAGACTTTGAAAATAAAATTGGAAAATTTTTTATAAAAAATATTGTAATAAATATGTACCTATTTATAAATAAAAAATGATTTTATAGATGCATTGAAAAAAAAAATATAGATGCAAATAAAATAAAATTAAAATATTTTGTTGCAATGAGTTTAAGATAATTGATATTTTGCATCATTCAATCAAGACCATACATAAAATTTCTCTTAAATAATTAAAATGTTCTTCAACAAGGGGTTTTCTAAAAATATCTATTAATTGTTTATCAGGTGAGACAAATTGCAGATAAATGATGCCCTTTTGAGCATGATCTCTTATAAAATGATGTTTAATTTCAATGTGATTGGCTCTTGAATACAAAATTGGATTTTTAGAATGACTGATAACAACACTACTATCACAAAAAATTAGAATGTTAGTCTCATGAATTTCATAATCATCGAGTTGATTTCTAATCCAAAGCAATTGAGAATAATATTGAGCACCTGAAATATATTCAGTTTCTGCAGTGGATAAGGTAATCGTTCCTCGCTTCTACAATAATCATATTTTAAGAATTTTAATTTATAAAAATTACATTAATATATATATAATTTCTTCACATCTTTTAGTATTTGTAAATACTAATTTTTTATATTATCTAAATAAAATTTAAATACAAATTCACATATTTCATTCAGATTCCGATTATGTAATAATTATCGAAAATTTGGTTAGAAAACATAATGAAATAAACTTTAATTTTTTTTAAAAAAAGTGAAAGAAATTAAAAATAAAAAAAAATTATAAAAGAGAGATGTGAATCAAAACATATTTTTTGTGATAAAATATATATTTATGATAAAACTAAAAAGAATTATATATATATATATATATATATATTATCAGTTCTTTTTGTCTTTAAGTGTAAGTTAAGGGAAAAAAACAGGGTTTAAAAGACAATATATGTCTTTTTTTTTAAATACAAATTATAACAAAGTATTACATTAGAATAGTGGAGGCTCAAACCATTAGAAAAGTAATCTAGCCTTAATATAGGATTAGGCACATAAGTAAAGGAGAGAAGACAGTAGCGGCACAGAGACACAGTGGAGAGGGGGACCAGAGAAAACTGGTAACTTTGGGGTTTGGTGTGAGTCTTGAGATATTTTTTTTGGGTTGATATTGCATTTTTTTTTATAAATTTCATCTGAACAGCAGATTGACAGAAAAATGAGAAAAATATTGAATGATATTCTTTTAAAATTTTAAAGTTCTTAAAAAATTAATATATGATATCCTAAGAGATAAAAGAAGTTCCACAAGTCTCACAAGCTAGTCACAAACTAGATCTTTAACTTAAGATATATTAAAATAATACTTCACAAAATAAACAATAAACAAACGTAAGTGATAGAAGAGAGAGTTTTAGTTGTAGAGACAAAACTTTTATATTGGGTTGGTGTCCATTTTAAGTTACAACTAATTCTTAACAATTTGCAATATAAGTATGATAAATGATGACGAACAATTTTCTTTTTTAAACATTAATATTGTTTAGTACCTTTTCTCAAACTCTCAGGGCACTATTATTGAAGGCTTTCTTAAACTCATGTTCTTTCATAAACAAATTACTCCTACCCATAATTCATAAATAAATAAATTATTAATTTGACTCTTGATCAAAAATTGATTTTTACATTACACTATTTTAAAAAATTAAAAAAAAAATGTTGAATTACTAATAACATAGCAAGCTAATCTTGATGTAAAAGAGTTGGTGAGTGCTTGAGTTCTAGGAGAATCTTCCTCTTTACGTCCTATGTGTTATATTTATATATAATATTTATAGATAAGAAGATACTTCTTTTGAAAAGTATTCAATATACACTTTAGAAATAAAAGTTAAAATTAATATTTTGAATTTTATTTCTTTTGAGTGAATAATCTAAGACAAATAATTTAGAGAGTATACTATTCACTCAATTATTCAAAAGTGTTCATATAGATATATATGATGTATGAAAAAAATATAATTATTATAATTATTTTAAAAAGATATTATTTAATTTCTTAATATATTTGAAGCCTTTTATGTTAATTAGATTCTCTTTTACTTTTATGTATTTTGAATATTCACCTTCACAATAAATGAAAAAACATATTTAATACAATAATAGAGAAAACTGGTAATATTTTATTAATATTGTAAAATAACAGTCAAAGTTATATTTTACTAAAATTAAAAACTATTTCTTAAAGAAAGAAGAAAAAGTCAAATTAAGATGGGGGATAAAGTATAAATCAGTGCTGATTAATTAATTTATAACTAATACATACTATCATTCATTTAAATAAATAAGTAAGTTGAAAAAATAAAGAAAGAAAGTTGGTAAAGAATAAGAGATTAGAACTCCAACCCATGATAAGTTAGAACACCGATTTAGAAGAAAGAAAAGAAAAAAGGGAATTTTACAGTAGCGTGAAAGATACGTTGGGAACATTCCATTAAATAGGGTTGGAATTGGGATGAAGCCACGCGTTTGAGTTAAAGCCACGCGCCTAAAAGTGACTGGTTTGAGGGCGAACAAAACAATGTAAAATTTACCCGATAACCATCAATTCCTCGAGACGCGGCGATAGGATAAAGTGGGATCCACATTTTCTATTCGGTTTATCCATCGCCTTCACCACGTGCTTTCGTTTTGTTTCTTTCTTTTACCATATCACACTTCAGGTTTAAATAGTAATTTTCTTTTTAAACAATTCACGTGTTCATAATGTAGTATTATGGGAAAAAATTAACTTTATTTAGTTCAAATAATAAATTAACAAAAAATAACTTTATTTAATTATAAATTTAAATATATATTAAATATTAATGCATATCTTTTTTAACTAGTTGTTAGTAAAAATTGTTAGATAAACATAACTCTTAGTTTAGTCTTATGAGAAGGGCCAACAGCATTATCATAATATACATTTTGTTAACAAACATATAGAATTTTAGATTATTAGTATATATAAATTAATAATAAAAACTAATATATTTTAGACCTTTAGTAAATAAACATTTTAAATTGTTGAATAAAAAATAAATTTAAAACAATTAATAATTAATATATTTTAATTTATTTAAAATAGTTAAAATTTATATTGAAATACTTAATAAATATTTTAATATATTTTTAAAAAAGGTTACTAATATGATTTTGACAAAAAATATTTCATAATATTCTATTCAGTAACTTAAAGAAACTCATCAATAATAATATATCTACTTCACATTTGTACTTTCACTTGTGAATTAGAATGTTTTTAAGTGAAAAAGAAAGCATCATAAATTATAAAATATTTTATTTTTTAATTTTTGATTAAAAGGTTAATATTCTAAATAGTCATAGTTATTTTATGTCATTCTTGAACAAAATGATATTAATGAATTTTTCATAGTAAAATTAATAAATCAGTAAGTGGTGGCTTAGTTGAAGTGAAAAAGTGTTACATATTAATCTTCTGAAAACCAACTGTTTGCTGTAGTCCATCAACTTCTTATCATCATGGTACAATTATGAAAATGCTTTCTGCAGTGCAGGACTAGGCAAAAGATTACAAGAGAAAGGTGAAAATTTTTCTCAGCCACCACAAATTGCCAGAAAGAGTATCAGAGAGCACATTGTGCAGAATATTTAGCGGTCACACTGTTCAGTATAGGACCAAAATTTAGTTTTCAGAAACTCAATTTCTGATCTCTTTTTTTTTGTCTTCTCCACACAGAAAACTGATAAAAATTCAGTTTACAAAGAATGGAATTCTGAATTGATTTTCATTTTTGAAAAAAAATAAACAAGTAAATATCTACAAATTAATAAAGAATTAACCTAATGAATAAAGTTATTTATATAACCTATGGAATAATTTATTCATGTCCTTTTGTATAGATGATTAATTAAAAAATTAATTCTATTCAGAATATTGAATTTAAATGATAAAATTATATATTTAACAGCTTATAAATATATTTTTATAATAAAATTAAATTAAATTAATATTTTAAATGAATAAATAATATTTTTGATACTCAAAATTATTTTATATTAATTTTTTATATAAATCATTATTTAATAATAATATACAAGTTTATTTGAACATTAAAATGGTGGTATAATCTTTATAGGAATAGATAGAACAAAAAACATATATAGTTTTCTAATTTTGGTTGAACATAAATGTTTTTAATTATGAAAGAAAAGGAAGAAGGTGAAGCTCAATTCATTTGAAAACTGGAAAAATGTGTTAGCAGCTTACTTCAAATCTTCTAATGGTCTGCCTGTGCTTAATCAAACAATTGTTATTAGTTAATTACATACATCAAACTATATTTTTTTACTCATGATAATTTATTATTTTTCCAACAAAACAAAGTGTTGGATAAAAAATTCATAATATATATGTATTTAAATATATTATTTTAATAATACAATAAAAAACTAAAGAGTCTGAAATGTATTTTAATTTTTTAAATTGCAGTAAAAACCTCAAATAGACATAAAATATTTTCCTAAAAATCACTATTAAAGACATAAAATAATAAACTCTACAAAGAGTGTAGATTTAAATATTTATATCATTATTATTGATTAAATGTCAACAGGATGGGTGTGCATTTAAAAATTTTGAAAACATTGTGAAAGTAACTTGCATGAGGAATAAATATATAATGCTTAAAATTGGATAAGATCTTCTTAATATACTATTGTTAAGTGAAAGTTGTAGAAGTTGATTAGATAAGATATTTTTACAACCCAAACCAATTTGAATATATAGAATTTTTTCTATGATTAAATCTTAATAATATTTAATTTATTTACAATATTATTGTGGTGGAAGTCTGTATTTGAAGGGAGTGGCTTGGTGTGTAGCAAGTACGTGGAGCTGAGTCAGCGTGGCACGCTCAGAGCTTCTTCAATTTCGAGCTTTGCAAATGCAATTGTAACAGATCCAAACGCGTACCTTATCCTCTTCGCTCTTTTCTTTTCTTTTCACCTTTAGCTGGCACTTACTCCCCACCAGCTCATATCTTTTCCCTCCCAATTCTCACTCATTTCACTGCCGCTTTTTTCACTTCCCAATTATACCCTTTATCCTTCTCCCATGTTTCTTTTTCAAATTTTCTTTTTTAATCTATACTTACCACAACATTATGTAGAATCTAAGTTTTAGTGACCTGTTATGACAGATGCATGACTTACATTCATGTACGAAACAATCTTGGCCTTTTTCAAGGGTGATGATTTTGTTGTAAAATTAACACCACCACTTCGACCTTGTTATCCTCAACACCCACAAAATTGACCATACATTATCTATATACAGTTGCACGGTTAAATCAAAGTGCAATTTTGTGCAGGGGCTAGGGCCACATAACTAAAGCCAGATCCATTTTCTTTTCCCTCCCTCCCACATCAAATGTATTTGAGGTTAAGGGAAACAAATATTAGTTTAAGGATTAATTAATTAATTAGTAGTTGCCATGATTTTGATTTGGGAGAAAAGATTGTTTATCCTTAATAAAATAGAAAGGACAACACCTATCACCCAAGGGTTGTTAAAAGCTGGGGCTTTTTGTGAGTTCAAGAATCGGAGCCGTGAAGGGTCATTTCAGATGTGTGAGATAAATAACTTATAAAACTCACACACCTACACATACACATAAATATTACTAATTTTTTTTCTTTCTCCAGATAAAGAGGACCTGGTTGACAAAAGGATAAAATATTAAAAAACCCATTACTTAATAAATTTGGAAAAGGGTGGCAAGGAGTATGAATTTGACCATAATTGGATATTAATAATTTAATGAAGGCAACACCTGTGTAGAGTAAAGAATATATTGAAAGAAAAGAGGTTGTGAATTGAGAAATGTTAAATGTGGGAGTATGGTTAAGGAGTAGGTGTTTGGTTTTGGTAAAATGAACTGTACTGTACTTGAAAACTTAGAATAAGATATTCAACCACACTTAATGATAAGGATGTGGATAAAGGATTCCCACTTCCCCATCAAATAACTAATATCTTAAACCAAATACCAACATGTATAAAAAGGGATAAATTAAAATACTCACAAAAGGAGCATAATTTTAGTTAGCATGGTTTTTAATTTTAAAAAGTTTATTAAAAAAGAATAGGTAGTGTGAGAGAGTTAGCACAAGAAAAGGGTATAATGGGGAAAGAAAAGGAAGTGAAAAATAAAGGGGGAAAAGTGAACCATGGTTAGAAAAGGGAACTGCAGTGAAGGTTGTTGTTAATGGACACATGAGTCTCTATCCATCAATATTTATATTCTATCCAACTTGTCAAGCAGACACAAATTAATTAAATAATTAAAAAAAATTATAATCCAGTGCCTTGTTCTACAGCAACAACAACTCGGATATATAAATAAAAAGAAGAAAAAGAGAAAAATCTAGCAGTTGCCGTTCGCGTTTGTTCTTCCTTCTCCAAAACCGAAACCACACTTCTCTCTTTCTTTTTCTCTCTCTTCAGAGTACTTTCGGATTTGTCTCTCTCATCGCTTTACCGGAATCTCTCCGTCTCAGTCCGTAGCCGGAAAGGTGAGACTCGGAGCTTGCGAACTCGTGACTACTTGAGGTTACTCCGTTTGTTTTTGAGGATTTTTCTGATCCGTGTTTTTTGAATTGAATTGCTTGTTCCTGGTTTTCTGAAGTGTTTGCAGTTGTGGTTTTCTTGGGAAACCAGCGAGTCCGATCGTTTGCGTTTTGAATGGTCCTCTGAGCTTTTGTTTGGTTTGTTCGAGTTTGGTGTTTCCCAAGGGGATTGTGAGACGCGTCATTGACGGGATGTTTGAAAATGTGATTCTGGCTTGAATTTGATTATGAGTCATGGAGTTCTGTTACCTTTGTCTTTCATCGTCCTGTTGGGATGTAACTGTTTTGAGTCCAAATGGTTTTTAGATGGAATTTATTCTCTTTTGTAACAAGTTTTTTTTTTTAATTAAAAGTTATGTTTGGGATTTTTTTTACTTTTTGTATTTTATGCTCCTAGCTTAGTGCTTTGTTTGCGGTAATTTATTTATTTCAATGTTTCGGGTTGGAAATGGAAAGTTTTTCTGAAGAGATACTTCAAAACCAAATGATTTTCCTTTAAATAGATTTTGTTTTTGTTTGACATTTCGGCTAGATGAGGCTTCCAATCACTTCTTCAAGAGGAAACTGTTTGGATGTAGTCCACCGATATATTTTGGTTGAAGTTTTGAGACCATTCTCTATTATTTTGATGTGGGGGTTATCATATTTGATCACTGGAAATGAAGGGATTGTGTTACAGTGTTTCACAAATATTGTGAACTTGGATAATGGTGCATGCAGTTGGATTTAGACTAGTTTTTTTAGTTTGAACTGTGTAATCAATGCCATAGAGATTAGTGCATGGGTATAGCATTATCTGTAATCTGTGCTGAATATAATCTGTTTGTATTTGGGTGTGGGCCTATAGATGAGACGAATTGACATTATCATTTTTAAAGGGAATCTATCTGCTTTTTCTCATATGGTGCCTCATGAATATAAGAGATTTTTCTCTAACACAATTGAAATTTTTTTATACCTAGAAACATTTTAGATAGACAATGCATTATGAGTATTTTTGGTTTATGTTTCTTGTGTAGGGTTAGTATTAAATACGCAACCTCTGCTGCTCTCTCCTTCTCCCTGTGGTACTGTGTTTGCCGTGTACTAAAATGGGAGAATAGCACAGTGAGGATGTGTGTCTTCTGGAAATAATTATATCATCTTTGGTGTTATAAGTGATTCACTTCACTTTTCATTTTTTGGCCTTATTGTCACTGATTCACATAATTACTTTTTTGCTGTTTTTTTTTTCTGTATTATTTTCGAAGCCTGGGGTAAAAGTAAATGCTATCAGGAATTTGCTGATGTTGAGTACAATAAATTTGTTTTAACAACAATGATGAGCATCTCAGTTTACATTATCCTTGGGTCATAGTTAGCATTCCTAGCTGACTTGTAACATCCCCAGGCCTCTTGTTCAGCAGTACCACCTTGATGAATAAAACTTCAATTACAAGCTATTAATGAAGTAATTTGTTCTACCAACTACATAATAACCAAGCTAGTAAATTTTCCTGAAAGGAATTAGAAAGAGATTATCATCAGATGTCTAGTGTTGTTGACACCATATGAATGCAGCCTTTTTCATTTTAATTTACTTGGAGGCCCTTGTTATATCATACTCACTGCGAATCTTGTTTGACATTCATATTTATTATCTTTTTTTGCAGAACTAATAGAAAGAATTGAAGGTACCCCTTGTCCAATCATGGCTTCAAGATCATATGCTAATCTGTTAGACTTGGCTAGTGGGGACTTGCTTGATATTCCTCACACTCCAAGAGCTCTTCCAAGGGTTATGACAGTTCCTGGAATTATTTCTGACCTCGATGGTTATGGTTGTAATGATGGTGATTCAGATGTTAGCTCTTCTGGATGTAGGGAGCGGAAAATCATTGTGGCAAACATGTTGCCATTGCAGGCTAAAAGAGATATAGAAACTGCTAAATGGGTCTTCAGTTGGGATGAGGATTCAATTTTATTACAGTTAAAAGATGGTTTTTCTTCTGATACTGAAGTAATCTATGTGGGTTCTCTCAAGGTTGAAATAGATCTCTGTGAGCAGGATGCAGTTGCTCAGAGATTGCTGGATGAATTTAATTGTGTACCTACCTTTCTTCCCCATGATCTCCAGAAGAAGTTCTACCTTGGCTTTTGTAAGCAGCAACTTTGGCCTCTCTTTCATTATATGTTACCCATATGCCCAGATCATGGTGATCGCTTTGACCGTATACTTTGGCAGGCCTATGTTTCTGCAAACAAAATATTTTCAGACAAGGTCATGGAAGTAATTAATCCTGATGATGATTTTGTTTGGGTTCATGACTATCATTTAATGGTTTTGCCTACTTTCTTGAGGAAGCGATATAATCGGGTTAAACTTGGATTCTTTCTGCATAGTCCTTTCCCTTCATCTGAAATCTACCGAACTTTACCAGTAAGAGATGAAATTTTGAGGGGATTGTTGAACTCTGATTTAATTGGCTTTCATACATTTGATTATGCTCGCCACTTTCTTTCTTGCTGCAGTAGAATGCTAGGTCTGGACTATGAATCTAAGCGAGGACATATAGGGCTTGATTACTTTGGCCGCACTATTTTTATTAAAATTTTACCTGTAGGCATTCACATGGGTAGACTTGAATCGGTATTAAATCTTTCTTCTACATCTGCTAAACTGAAAGAGGTTCAGGAAGAGTTTAAGGGTAAGAAAGTAATTCTTGGTGTTGATGACATGGATATTTTTAAGGGCATTAGTCTGAAACTTCTAGCCGTGGAACATCTGCTGCAGCAGAATTCAGATTTGCGGGGCAAAGTTGTCCTAGTTCAAATTGTAAATCCTGCAAGGGGCTTAGGGAAGGATGTTCAAGAAGCAAAGAATGAAACATATTTAATTGCCAGGAGGATCAATGATACGTATAGCAAAAATAATTATCAGCCAGTCATTCTCATTGATCGACCTGTTCCTCGCTTTGAGAAGAGTGCGTATTATGCTGTAGCAGAATGTTGCATTGTCAATGCTGTAAGGGATGGTATGAACTTAGTTCCATACAAATATATAGTCTGCAGACAGGGAACTGCACGACTAGATGAATCTTTGGGTAGAAAAAGTGATTCTCCTCGGACAAGCATGCTTGTTGTGTCTGAGTTCATTGGTTGTTCACCTTCTCTTAGTGGAGCAATAAGGGTCAATCCCTGGGACATAGATGCCGTGGCTGATGCTATGTATGCTGCCCTTACTATGAGTGATTCAGAGAAGCAGTTGCGCCACGAGAAGCACTATAGGTATGTCAGTTCTCATGATGTGGCATATTGGGCACATAGCTTTATGCAGGATCTGGAGAGAGCCTGCAAAGATCATTTCACCAAAAGATGCTGGGGATTTGGTTTGGGCTTGGGGTTCAGAGTTGTTTCTCTTTCTCATGGTTTTAGGAAGTTGACGATTGACCATGTTGTTTCAGCATACAAGAGAACCAATAGAAGGGCCATCTTTCTTGATTATGATGGTACTATTGTATCACAATCTTCCATCAGTAAAGTCCCCAGCCCTGAAGTCATCTCCGTCTTAAATGCTCTTTGTAATGATCCCAAGAATATTGTGTTCATTGTTAGTGGGAGGGGAAGGGATTCACTGAGTGACTGGTTTACTTCATGCCAAATGCTGGGACTTGCAGCAGAACATGGGTACTTTTTACGGTATGTCATTTTAATGCTGGGAAGATTGGGCTACTTTATATCTCGCTATCTGCCACCCTGTCCTTTCCCTTAAAAAAGCTTAAACAAGGGTTTTTTTTTCCCTCTTCTTTTTATGGTTGCAGGTGGAACAAAGATTCAGAATGGGAAGCAAGTCACTTGTCTGCAGACCTGGATTGGAAAAAGATAGTGGAACCGGTCATGCAGTTGTATACAGAAGCAACTGATGGTTCTAATATTGAAATTAAGGAAAGTGCTTTGGTGTGGCATCATCAAGATGCAGACCCTGATTTTGGTTCTTGCCAAGCCAAAGAATTGTTGAATCACTTGGAAAGTGTGCTTGCTAATGAACCAGCAGTTGTTACGAGAGGCCAGCATATTGTTGAAGTTAAGCCACAGGTATTTTTCAAATTCTTTCCCCTATGTTCCTTAATCTTGAAACTTAGGCTGGAATGGACAAAATAAAAAAATATATATATATCTTTGCTCTCTACAGGGAATAAGCAAGGGTTGGGTAGCTGAAGAGGTTCTTCAGACCATGGTTAACGGCGGTAATCCACCAGATTTTGTACTGTGCATAGGAGATGATAGGTCTGATGAGGACATGTTTGAGACCATTTTGAGGACGGAATCATTGCCATCGGCTCCAGAGATCTTTGCCTGCACTGTAGGAAGGAAGCCTAGCAAGGCCAAGTATTTTCTTGATGACACTAGTGATGTAGTAAAGTTGCTTCAAGGCCTTGCTGCTTCATCCAATCCAAAACCCAGGCATCTTGCTCACTTTCAGGTCTCCTTTGAGAGCACAGTTTGAGTTATAGACAAGTTAAGACAGCATTATTGGTTCATTGTGCTGCTCTTGCAAGGATTGTGAATCAATAAAATTTTTGGTTATTAATCTTAACCTGACAAACAAATGGTGCAACCTTGTTGTCCGGATCTAATTCTTTTTAGGGCTCCTGAACCGGTTTGCGTGGCATGTGGAAGGATTTTGTTTAATACTGCAATTCATGAATATTCCTGCCAATTCTTCTGTTGTACATGGTAACATGAATAGTTATATTTGCTGGTGCCTTCGAGAGATTTAGTCGTGCTTAGAATGTTAGATCTTATGGCTGTCATCACTGGACAATGAGGCACCCAAACTTGTATAGTTACGATATTTTTGTTGCAATACATAATACTTTTCTGATTTGAGATCTCTTTAACTTCGTGATTTTTACTATTTTTCAAGTAGTAATATTGTGTTTAAAGCAGTGTGTCCGATTTTCTGAACGGATATTTATGGGCATGCAAGTTTTATCGTGAAGCTGTTCAATGAAGTTTTAATACGAATTCTTTCGAACACGTAAATTTGGTCTAAAGCTGAGACGAAAATTTAGCGTGATTAAGTTTAACTAATTTCAGATGTTTAATTTTATAGTTCTCAACTTAGAAATATCTTTTGGTAATGGTAGCTTAGAAATGTTTTGTATCCCTTAGAATTTATACCATCCTACAAATATAAGATATATTATTGCTGTTATATTTCAATTGAACAATTTTATTTTTGAATAGAATAAAATAATTTATTTATTTAATAAAATAAGTAATTAAATAATCTTTTTATTTTAAAGCATTTAAATAAATTCTCATTTTAAAAATAATCACTACATATTTTTTTCTAAATTGTAGTTTTTTAATTAATTACTCATAAAATAATGAAATTATAAAAGTAATAAAATTATAAGAACTAATAGAAACACATGCCTCATCTTATGACAATAAAAAATAAAAAGATAAAAAATAATTTTTATCATAATTATTAAAATAAAAAATTATTTTCATAAAATGTAATCATAAAATAAATAACTTTTATAGTTTTATTATACGTAATTTTTTTATTATATGTATTTAATTGAGTTTTAAAAAATAGTTACAAAACCTAAAGGATAAAGTAAATTAAAATAAGCTATATTAATAAGAGTAAAATCGGTAATATTATTGTATATAATAAATCAATTATAAAACGGTTACAAAGAGGAATCTTCTTTCTTAATACTTATTAAAAATAATAAAATTATACAATTACGTTTTTTCAAACTATATTATTTTAATGAAATAAAAATTATATTATTCACTAAAAAATGTAATTTGTGATTTTTATTGTGTCACAATTTCACTAAATAATCTATACCCATTTTTTAATAAAAATTTAAATAATTTATAATTTTAATTTTTTAATTTAGAGTTTATTGTTATATATCATAAAATTTATTGTTTTAATGAATAAAATATTTTTTAATTTAAATTTCGGTTACTCAATTTTTGAAAACAACTTTGGAGTGTTAAATGAGATGTTTTTTTTTATTTGATTAGTTTCGTTTTTTTAATACTAAATTCATTTTTACTCTTAAAAACTTTTGATACTGATTTTTGCTTATCTTATATTTTGATTGATTTAGCTGAAAACAAAATTTCTCAACTAATTTAGTCTTTGAATGGAGTTAAACTTGCTTTTTTTTTTTTTTTTTTTTTTTT
>Ga0099824_1004097_pt1 | contig 21100 bp, 9 predicted proteins | sample SiratrowhiteBW_FD_76837 | JGI IMG/M metagenome (GOLD analysis project Ga0099824, IMG submission 76837) | Root nodule microbial communities of legume samples collected from California, USA - Siratro white BW | ecosystem: Host-associated > Plants > Roots > Nodule | place: USA: California... | reverse complement strand
TTATTAATAAAAAAAAATTTTTTTTTTTTTTTTTTTTTTTTTTTTTTTTTTTTTTTTTTTTTTTTTTTTTTTTTTTTTTTTTACAAAAGTTGAGAGAACTTTTACAAACTCAAAAACATATTCTTCTTCCATAGAAATGCATTTTAATTGATGGTTGTTAAATACTTAATAATGTATATTTTGAAGCTTCCTCACTTATTTATATTATTTCTAGTGAATTTTATAAGTGTGGACCTTAAGGATAATAAATTCATATGATTCTTAATCTTTGATTTGTTGTTTTGTGATATGATTAATAGTTTAAATCTTTACTCACGCGTAATCGAAATGTCGATATTTTAGCTTTGCTATATCAAGTTGATCTTGATAGATAAAAACGTTTTTTATGTCTATGGTAGTTGTTTGCGTAATAAGTTAGTTCCTATATTTAGTATAAGTCTTAATGCCTAAAAGTTATAAGCTTCCTTTGTTTTGAAGTTAAACAAAATTAAGTTAAAATGTTAAATATAATCACGACTAGTTTTTAAATGAATATTCATAAACTCTACATGAAAAGCACATTACAAGATGGAAAGTGGAGATGGGAATCTAAACCCTAACAAGATGGATGAATCCAGCATTATTTGAATAAATTGGTATGTAGTAAGAAGAGCTCTAATCACGAGGTATAGTACTATTTCAGCTCCATATAAAAGGATTGAATTAACAAATCGCAGTTAGTGGTTAATAATGCCTTTTTTCCCCCTTGATCTTCATGCTACATATGTTGATTTGTAGAATTTTTTCATTATTTTATAGTCTCAGTGACAGTGGTGCTGCTGCCTTTTCTTGTCCTTAATTCATATGGGAAGAATAAATAATTGTCCACACTATGTAAGTAAGGGAGAAATGAAGGAATTTGTGGAGTAAAAAGTGGGTAACTAACAACAAAAAAAAAAGAGAAAATAGAAAACACAAGTACACCAATTCAAAGGGCCCAGACAGCAGGGCTAAAAAGTTCATGTTTCATCATAGTTTTCATGGATCAAAGATACAAGGAATTCTTGCTGGCTTACCAAATCTATGAAGTTTATAGGATTTTATTATAGTTGTTACATATTACGTGCCCAAAATCTAGACCCCACTCACATGCCAATGACCTTTTCTTTTCTTACGTGTCTCACTTCATCACATTCATTTTTTTAAATTATATTTTCCTCTTTCCATATTTTAATACAATACTTTGTTTCCCTGTCATTATTGGTTTCCACGTGATTAACAGTTAATTTTAAAATATTAATATCAACAATGGGATGCTCAAAATAGTTTACTGTAACACTAAGCTGTAGAAGAAATGCAAAAACCATATTTATATTAATCTTTTCTCCATCATTAATATTAAAATTGTTCTTTCCTCAATGAATTTTGTAGGATAATTATGATTTCGTCATGCGTTTTAAAGATTGACGTGATGAATTATCATGAAAAAGAAAGGTTTAAATCACTTCTATTCTTTAATCTAGATTGAAGACAATTTACAATACATCCAAAAAAAATCTCATCAAAATTAATAAGATCTCATCAACGTAAGTTTCAAAAGAAAAACAAACTACTTGAATTATACAAGCAAACTTTTTGGGTGGGAAAATGCAATATCTAAGAGAAAAAGTGTGCAGGTGTAGATTAAATATGAATGAAAGAAGAAAAGTGTAATTATTTTATAGCACAGAATCGGAACCATTAACTTGGGTGAGATCCGTGGATTATGTTTTCTTGATTGAGCAAAAAGGTGGAAATGATACTGGTTGGGTGGAACAGTATCGATTATTCTACTACTATTTTTCTACCTGCGAATTTTCCAATGAATATTCAATTGCTCCACACTGGCATTTCGTCTTTCTCGTGTAGATAGCTATGATGGGTCAATTTATATATGTGATTTGAGACTATCCTCAAGATACGAAGATCCTCTTCTGCTTAATTCGTCGCCTAATCTACAATGAAAAAGCATGTGAACGTGGATTTCCCCTACCAAATCACTGATATTTATCAACAAAACTCTTCATAATTGCACTTTTCCCAAGATAATCTGCAGATCACTGCAATCTCCTCTACAACTTTTTAAAACGACCGTGTCACTAACAGAAACTGCACACATGCACATCCAAACATTTTCTTGTTTGGTGCAATCACAAGGGTAGGTCAACAACAGAAGAAGACAGCATTTTTGATCTTTATCTGGGGTGTGAAAAAGTTATTTATTTTTAGGGTTTATGATGAGGAAGTGAAATATCTGGAAGTGTCGAGAAATAATTCTAGAAAAGGGGGTACGTAGTTTGGTCTGGCACGTCTGTCGCGTGTGGGTTACATGAGAAACAACAAAAACAGAAAAAAGCAGATCAGAGATACACTACACTATTGCATGGTTTGAGAATACTGCATTGCATGTGGCCAATAGAGAGAAGAAGAGAGGTTAAGCTTGCGGATCCTCGTTGAAACACATAGGTAGGTAGCTAGGTAGGAAAAGTAAATGGTTAGGATGAAATGGTTTTTTGATGGTGATGTGATGTGGTTGAAAAGAAAAGAAGAAAAGTACAATACCTGAGATAGTGATGTGTGTGAGAGTATCAGACCGTATAAGTGTGGGTGACGAAGGTCAATGACCCTACATTCTGCACTGTCCATACAATTGGCTCCTTGTCGGTTCCTCAAGGAACATAAATTATATTTAAATTTCACAGAGCGTGGCACACAAAGACGCCACATTCTCTCACAGTATCTTTGCCACAAGAGCAGAATCAGATAGGGTCAAGTCAACTTTTGCATCTATGCTTCTTTTTATAATGCCTTCTCGAATAGATTGATAAAAGTTTCCTCTGCTCAGGTTTTCTGTTCACACATAGTGCCTTTCTTTCTTTCATTCTCAGAAAAGATCATGGAGTGTCTTGCTTTTGGATTAAGATTAGATTTCAAGTAGTACAAATGAGAAAAATTTGAGGAGAAAGTGAGATTCAAAAGAAAGTTTAAGTATTAAGAAAATGAAAAAAAGTTATGTAAGTTTTCTTTGAATGATTTGATGTGATTGATAAAAACTAATTTTATAATTAATAAATTTGTGGGTTTATTATTTTGTTTTTGTAAATATTCATTGAGAAACAAACACGACCTTAATGTTTAACATAAAGCAAATCACAATGTATGGCATGCATAAGTCTTGGCCTTCAACTGAAACGAAGGCTGAATTTGATTGGTTGGATTCAAAACAAATATAAAGAAAATGGGGTTGGGGAAATTCAACCAAAATTTTCATTTTTCACTCATTTAAAGCTTGGTGTACGAATTTGTTTGTCTTAATAGTGTAAATAAAATAAAAATTTAGTGGTTACATTTTAATTTAATTAGATATGTGTTTATAGTATGTATGATATGCGTGTGCATCACTTTTACATCTTATTAGAAGATAATAGTTATGTTTTAATTTAAAAAGCGGAGAATAGTAATTTTAAGAGTAGTTTAGAATGTAATTACAAGTTTGGGCTTCGTTATTGGATTGTAAGAAAAAGGAAACAGAGGAAAAGATGAACTTAGCTATGTGGGGGTGCCAATAGGAATGCAAAAAGCTCTTTTTCTTCGACAAACCACTCTAGCTTTTTTTTCTTCTTCTTTTATTAATTCTTTCTCCTCCTTCTTACCTAAAGTAAAATTAAATTCTCTTCTCCAACCTTCAATGATCTTGTTGCCTACAAGATAATAAGGGTAAAAGTATACAACTCTAATTTGGAGTGTAGATATAAGTAAGTTTTTCTCTGTTCTTTAATTTTCATCTTTTCCTTTAAGGAGATCATGCATGTTTGGCTTGAATGGGAAAATACTATTTTTGTGGGTTTGATATTATGTTAGGTATTTCATGGCTAGATTTGTATCACCGAGGAGATTAAAAGGTTTTTTTGGTGTCTTTTGTAACTTTCTCTTTTTCAATATCTAATATTTTATATTAAAAAAATTTCAAAAATAAGGAAAGTTATCTTTATTTTAAATTCCAATTTAGATGATAAGTTATAATTTGATTTTATGTATGGTCAAAATTTGTGTGTGTACATAATTGTCAATTAAATTTGACAGAAATTGCTAATTTTGAGTAGATTCGTCTTCGAATCTGATCAATTTATCCAAATCCAAGGTAACTACAACGTCCTTTTTTTAATATATATTTCCTATCATTTTATTTTCTAAAAAATATATTAAAACTTCTATAAAATAAATTTTTTCAACATTGTTTCATTGGACAATATAACTAGAGTACAAAAAAATTAAAGATATGTCTAATAAGTTTACTTATTCAAAAATTTTAATAATCATGATTCTTGTACAAAAATATCTTTTTTTCTTTAGGAACATCAAAATTTTTAAATTTATTCAAATATATCGTCTATTTTTTATGAATTTATTTAATACTTCACCTTAGTTTATAATAATCTTAAATATTGTTTCTTTTTAATTAATTATCTTTCAAAAAGAATGTTTGTTCAAATTTTATGAGTCCACTCATCTAATAATTTTTTTACGTTATCATATATAATTAAACATATTTATATACTTATTGGTATATATTAATTCCTTGAATTTCACAAGGAAAGCTTTAACACGTGTCATCACCATATTTTAAAAAAAAAATCAAAACAAAAATATGGAAATATTTATCCCTATATAATAAGTGCACCACATGTCCTTCATTTATCACCAAATTGTGGAACTTTTCTCTCATGTGTTCCTTCAAATCCTTTTAAATCCTAACTTCATATCTATGTTCTGTCTCTTTCTCTCTCTCTTTGCATCTCTTCCTTCAAACCCTAATCTCACATATGCATCTCGTTGTCCTCTTCTCTATATCTCCTTCTTTAAATCGCAATCTCACATCTACACCTCGCTTTCCTCTAGCCTTACTTAGAACCTCACGCTTGTGACTTCAAGTTCATCTACTTTGAATAAAGTTCTTTAACTTTTAAGTTTTACGAAGATGATACTTTTTATATATGGCTATTGACACTCATTTTTCTATCATTATGCACCTCACTCGATCTTTCTCTTCTGTCAAACTAAGATTTGCACATTGCTCTGCTCGTTGCCTCAAGGCATTCCACAAGTATTGATGTGAACTGCTGTTGGGATTCAAGAACGGACCGGTCTAGGGTAGAAACTTGACTTTATTGGAAAGTAGGGTTCATGTAAAATAAGTGATATAGGGATAAGCAGTGTCACTTCCATTGAAGAAGATAAGCCCCAAAGACACCACAATGTAATGGAAAACCCTTGATAAGTCTAAGAGTTGATTTAGCCAAGAATCCAGGATATTCACTCTCACCAATTTGCAAAATGTATCATTCCTCCTTCTCAATTCCCAAAAATGTTTAAATACATATGTAGGTTATGAGTTTGTCTCATTTGAAAGTAAATAAATTAAATTAAAATCCTTATTAGCCCTTTTCTTAGTTCTGTGAGCCCATTAGATTTGTAATCAGCCTAGTCTCTTTCATATGGTTGTCTTTTTCATATGGTTGTCTTTTAATAGTTGGACCTTGAGTAGATAGGTCACCTTGTATTACAAAGCTTCCTGGGTCTTCCTAAGTCTTCCTCTAGTCATGGGCCCACCTAAGTCTTAAATTTGATCTTGGACTTGATTTTTTGTTTCATGGGCTTCGGGCTTTTTCATCATGGGTCTTGTGGAGTTGAGCATGTATGTCCACATCATTGTTCCCTTCTTAGAAAGCATTTTTCCTCAAAGTTTGAAAATCATTCACTACATAAAAAAGAAATAAATCAGATACATTAAAAGTGGCACTTACTCTGTCTCACCAGGTAGATCAAATTTACAAGCATTGTTGTTAATCCTCTCCAACACTTGAAAAGAACCATTTCCTCTTGGCTGGAGTTTGGATTTCCTTTGCTTATCGAATCTTTCTTTCCTCATACAAACCCCAAACCAATCACCGGGTTCAAAAATAATTTTATTTCTTCCTTTATTAGCTTGCTTGACATAGTTCTCATTTTTCTTTTCAATTTGTGTCTTCACACGCTCACGCAGTTTCTTCACATGATCAACTTTAGCCTGTGCATCCTTATGCTTAAAAACAAAAATATTAAGCATAGATAATAAATCAAGCAATGTTAAAGGATTAAATCCATACACAATTTCAAATTGTGAGCAATTAGTTATGCTATGGGCAACCCTATTATAAGCAAATTCTATATGAGGCAAACATTCTTCCCAAGACTTAAGATTCTTCTTTAAAATAGTCCTAAGCAAAGTTCCTAATGTTCTATTCACTACCTCAATTTGCCCATCAGTTTGTAGATGACAAGTAGTAGAGAAAAGTAATTTCGTACCAAGCTTACTCCACAATGTCCTCCAAAAGTAACTTAAATATTTAGTGTTCATGTCACTTATAATACTCCTAGGCACTCCATGAAGTCTCACAACTTTCCTAAAAAACAAGTCAGCTATATGACAAGCATCATTGTCTTCTTGTAAGATATGAAATGTGTCATTTTAAAAAACCTGTCAACAACAACAAAAATAGAATCTTTGCCATTTTTTTGTTTGTTGCAATCCTAAGACAAAGTCCATAGAAATGTCAATCCAAGGATATTCAGATATATGCAAGGGTGCATATAACCATGTGGCATCACTTTTGATTTTGCCTTTTTACAAACAATGCAATGCTCACAAAATTTATGCACATCATGTTTCATACGAGGCCAATAGAAATACTTATACAATGTTTCTAAAGTCTTTTGTACCCAAAACGTCCCATCAGACCACCTTCATGTGTCTATCTTACCAATAAATTCCTTATGGAACACTTAGGCACACATAATCTTTTCTCTTTAAACAAGTAACCATTGTACCTATAGTATACGTTTCAAGAGACCTTTTCACAAGCATTACACATTTCAGTGTTGGGTCCATCTATCTAATATATATTGATGATATTCTTCTTACAGGTAGTGATAACCATGACATCTTTCAAATAAAATAACATATTTGTCACCACTTTTAGACCAAAGATATTGGAAAACTCAAATATTTCTTGGGGATTGAGGTAGCACAATCTAACAATGGTACTGTTATCTCTCAAAAGATGTATGCATTGGACATTTTGGAAGAAACTGGATTAATGAATTCAAAATTTGTTGACACACCCATAGATCCTAATGTCAAATTATCTTATTGTTACTCGTCCTGATATTTCATTTCCTATTATTGTGGTCAGTTAATTTCTTAATTCCCCATGTGTTGATAATTGGAATGTAGCCATTTGTATATTAAAGGTTCTCCTGAAAAAGGTTTACTATATGGTCATAATAATCATAGTAAAGTTGTATGCTATTCAAATGTTGATTGGGCATGATCTTTGCCTGATAGAAGATATACTTTTGCATCTTGTGTTCTTTTTGGTGATAATTTGATTTCTTGGAAAAGTAAGAAACAACATGTTGTGGCAAGATCTAATGCTGAAGCGGAATATAAAGTTATGGCCTCAGCTACCTGTGAGCTTATTTGGCTTAAACATTTACTCAAATAATTATAATTTGGAGAGGCCACTCAAATGACACTTATATGTGATAATCAAGTTGCTCTTCATATTAGCTCAAATCTTGTCTTTCATGAAAGGACGAAGCATATTGAGATTGATTGTCATTTCATTCGATAGAAAATTATATCTAAAGACATCAAGACCAAAATTTGTTAATTCGAATGATGAGTTAGCTGATATTTTCATTAAATCTTTTAAGGAGACCTAGAATTGATTATATTTGTAACAATCTTGGTACATATGATTTATATGCATCAGCTTGAGAGGGAGTGTTGAATATAATAGACTTAGCCCATATTTTAAATTATTTTGTTATTATTTTTATCTAAAAATAAACAGTCTCTATGTGTGTTTTTTACATAAGAGAGACTAATTCATAATTATTTTCTTCTTTATTTTAACCGACCTTATTTTAGATATTTCATGTCTAGATTTGTATCATTGAGGAGATTAAGAGATTCTTTAGTATCTTTCTGTAATATTTTATATTATAGAACAATTTAAGATAAGGAAAGTTATCTTTGTTTTAAATTCCAATTTAGATTATTACTTATAACTTGATTTTGCCTAAGGTCAAAATTCTTGTATGTACATAATTGTAAATCAAAATTGAAAGAAATTGAATAATTTTGACTAAATCTAGGCTTCAACAAGCTATGATTGCTTAAGATAATATTTACCTAAGATAATTGTCTTAATTTATTAGTATTCTCAGTCAAGTTTGAAAAGGAACTCACTCAAATGACCTTCCTTCGTTTAAACAATACCTATAAAGATAAATTGGGTTTTTAATTTAAATTGTTCCTCAAGCAGGTCCCACTCGAAAGAGTATTTTACGTTTTGTTTAAGTTAATTTTGAAATTTTGAAAATTGTAAATTTTGTATACTTGTTTTTCTAATGACTTATTCATGAAATTGGATTCTTACTAATGTATTTCATGGATTATGATAGATAAAAATTTATTAATTTAATAAGATAACTAATATAATCGTAGGGAAAATAGTTACTAACTAAAGAAATAATCTAATCTAACATGAATATAGTGTAAGTATAGAGTTAAAAAAAAATAAGGATGAAATATTCTAAATTATATAAATAAAGCCATGAGGAGGGTAAGAAAACGATAAAAGTTCAAATCATTTATTTGATGGTGAAGATTTTTTACAACTCAAGTCACTTATGTAAATAATTACCTTATCATATGTGAGTTCAAATTGAAAACAAAATTTTGAACCAATTCATTGATCAAATATGCAATGAAAGTGTGACCAATGTTCATCTAGATATTCAAACTTAATACAATCTTTGAGAAATAACTAAAACTTACACTTATTTATGATTCATTAGTTGCCTAGATAGAAAATAAACGTGTACATATCATCTTATTAAAACAAATGGTGCATTTTCTATGTCCATATTGTTTTAGAAAGAATGTATAACTTAGATTTTATTTTATTAGTTTATCTTCTTTTAATTATTATGTAAATATGATCATCATGTTTTAACACATGAGCAAATTACATAATTACGTGGTTCCATATAAGTATAGTACATTATATAATCACGAGTTTTTATTTTATAATATTGTGTGCCTACAAATATAGTTGTATAACATATCATTCATCAATGGACATTTTTTATTTATTTATTTTTCTCTATATACATATAAGTGATGATGTTATTTACTTTGGATAGTAATAATAGTTGGATCGCTATATTTAATTTATCGTTAGATCAATATGATTTTTATTTATTATTAGATCAATATGATTTAAATTTAAGCTGGATTTATTATGAATAATTCTTTTTCATCCCGAATTCCCAAAGATTAAACCAAAAATCATATTAAGAAACTGTAAGAACGTAAATAAAAATTGACTATAATCGTATACATTTTTAGTTAGCGAAGAGAAGTGAACGAAAGAGGTGAATACGATTGGTAATTGTTTTCAGTAAAAGTATAAACTAAAGTATTTTAACAAAAAAAAATATTGTATGTTGATTTTGTTTATAGTAACATATTCTAAAATTTTCACTTTAAATAAATATTCTTTGAGATTTTGTAAGTTTAATGGAAGATAATCAATTTCAATCTTTAATTCGAAACTTAATTCATGATCACCAAAATTTCATTATCTTGACTAAAATTATATATGTAAAATTTAACCAATTATTTTGACCTGTTTTTAAATTTTTTTAAGATCAAATAAAGTGACTTAATTCAAGTAAAACAGTATGTAAATAATGCATGTAAGTTTAAAACAATGTAACAAACAAATATAAAGACTTATTAAAGTGTAAATTCAAAAAAAAAGGTAAGTTGTGAAATTGCAAATTGCACGTAAAATTACTTGCATAATCATTAATAACATGAAAACAATTTTCAGAATTGTAGAAAGACATGAAAGTAAATGAATGAAAAAACATTAAAATGATCCATGAATTAAATGAGCATAAACATGTAAGTCTAATAATTTCCGAAAGTAAAATGATTTAAAATAAATATAAAGTAAAAAAAGAATCGATAACATTAATTAAAATTGAAAAAATATCATGAGAGACAGAAATTGAAGATAAAATTTTTATATTAATGTAATTTTTATTGAATATTATTATAATGAGTAATTTCTTTTATTTTTGTGATGGATAAATGGTACATAGATAACATTATTTATTAGGAAGAAATTGTACTTCTGTTACACTATTTTTAATAATCTGCAAATAGATTCGTGATAAAGTATCACTATTACAATTTCAGTTAAGTATCATATCTAGGATAAGTGAAATGGGATGAAAATATTAACAGTAATTTTGAGAAATTGAAATTTTTATATAGCACGACTTCGGTGTTTAAATTTAAAATTAAAAAAAATTATTGTTTTATTAAATTTTGAATGTTTTTTAATTTATTTATAATTATGTATATTTATTTATAATTATTTTTTTATTAAATTTTGAATGTTTTTTAATATATTTATTTATAAATATTCAAAAAGTTGATAAGAGAATAACGTTATTATGTTTTTCTTTTTAATTTCGAATTAAAATATGGGGCAGTGGGGAAACGATTTTAGTTCATGCAAATTATATTCTTTTTTATTAACCAAGACATCATTCTTAACTGAAATCATATCTCATATGCATCATTTATCGATTGCGCAAATTAAAGAAAAGTTTTGTCCATTATGAAAATATCTATAAAATTTGCACTTGTATGGGAATTTTACCCAAATTGAGAGTGTAAGAATGAATATATATTACACCACTGGAAAAAAATTGTGCCAATGAAAAAAAAATCTCCATAATTAGAGAGGAAAAAGAATCGTTGGGATAAGAAAATCACGGGCACTTATTATATTAAAAGATTAAAACGTAGTTAAATATAATATTTTTCTTCCTTTTTTAACTAATTAGAATAGCAAAAAGAAAAAAAAAAATTCTAAACCTTCTATATCCTAATCTCTAAACTCTCCTCCTCAAAATCTAAACATTCTCTTAATTGTATTCTCCACTTATGGTAATCTTTGCTTTCTCAGTTTATATTTCCTCTTATGTAGGAAATAAGCATAAGCGTAAGTACCACTTCATTGTTTCCATTTCATTTTATATCTTTTTACATGAAATTATAAAAAATATCAAATTATGATTTTCATAGATGACTAAATTTTATTTGATTGATATAAAATATTGTTAAAAATATCATACAAGTATTTCATAAATAAAGAAGTAATGCGTTATTTTTATCAAAATAATAATTCTTTACTGTTAAATAATTTAATATAAATAACATAGTATTTTTTAGTAAAACTTTTATTTTCTAATAATATAAATTTATTTTAATTTGTAAAAAATAGTTTTTCACCTCTCTCAAGAAAATTCTTTCAGAAAAAATTGATAAAAAATATTATTTTGTTTGAATTCTTTAAGAGAAAATACTGAATATATTTCATGTGAGGGATCATGAAGTAAACTTATGGAAGTAATTAAGATATATTTTTAATCCAAAATATGAAAACAATACATTTATAGATTTTTTTACATACATTATTTATTTTAGATATTTTTATATAATAAAAGTTTTTAACTCGCACTTAAATTTAGAATATTCCCTATATAAGTGTTATCTTTTAAAATAATCATGTTCTCTAACTTCTAGAGTAATATATACTGTTAATGTAAATGAGTAATGTAGGTTATTAGAACTTCAGTTGACAATTTCTGGAAAGTTCTTTTATGTGGACTAAGAACTCAATGAGAAGTAGAAACTCTTCCTTGAATTGATTATCTATGAGAAATAAAATTATCTATTTAATCATAGATCATCATGTATAATAAATTTGTTGAATTTTATTATTGTCTTGAAAGTCATTAAACATAATATTTAATCAATTGATAAATGATTTAGTTTAATAGATTACAGTGGAATACAGCTCAGCTAAAAAAAGTAACAATATGTTAAAGGTAACAGGGTTAAGTCAGTCATATATAGAAGAATTTTTAAGTTAGCCAATAAAATTATATAATTAAATATTTTACTTTCTAGATTTTAAAATCTCTCCAATAATTTTAACTTTGCAAAAAGGTAACTTTTAAACTTTTCTCGTGTGAGTCAATGGTTAAAATAAAATTACAAAAACCGGTGCAAATATATTTTGTAAAATTAAAAAAGTGATAAATTTTTTTTCTTTTAATTTCAAAAATACAAATATCTGACCTATACAATTTCGAAGATTAATTTACACCCAGGTACAACTCACGAGTGGGTGGTGACTGTTTATTCGGCCCACAGTGTACGGAGGATATAAAAGCCCAACTTACTCTTTGGGCCTACTGGATTTTATTTAGGGCAATTGCTTCCTGGACCCCATAAAATGTTTCTTGCACCCAGTTTTATATGAAAGGAGAGGTGTATTGTGATTCACTTGGTGGTGGCAACTCAGTGGCGGTACCCGGAGTAGTGATGACGTTTTTCTCCGGTGACTTGCTGCAGAAGAGTTTTGGTTGTTTTAAAGATAAAGAAAAGTCGTGTGGGTAAGTTATGCATTTTTCTGGAGTTTAGTTTAGTTATGTTACAGGCTTCCGAAAATCATGTTCCGGAAGAGACTTTCGAAATGAGTATTCCGAAAGTCAATTTAAGGTATGCAGAGATGTGTTCTCGAATAAATATTTTGAAACTTTAGTTTTTTCATTTTGAAATGAATTTTTCGAAAGGAAAACGGGCGTGTTTGATGTATTCCGGAAAGTCCTTTAAAAAATGCAATTCGGAAAAGATTTTCGAAAGTCAAAAATTGTATTTCGGAAAAGACTTTTCGAAAGTCAAAAAGATTCTGAAAAAGATACTTTTATCTTTTCCGATCAGTAATAGGGTGGAGGAAGTAAATAATGGTGTGTTAAAAGCAATTGCCTTTATTTAGTTGTTATAGGTCGGATTAAGCAAATGTGCTTTTGCTATTCACCTTCTTGATGTGGTAGTGTTTTCTATACTAAATAAAATTGTGACCTCCATCATGTAGTGTTAATACATGTCTAAAATACTTTTGAGTCTTAACAATAACATACTAAGATCATTTTTTAAGTGTCGTCGTTTGTTTTGTCTTTTCTGTAGCGATGTCTATACTGCATTGAAGCCCTTCATTATTGCATTTTCTCGCATCTCAACATTTTCTATGTCTTTAGTCGTTCACTATTCTAAAATATGGATTTCACAACTCAACCCATTATGAAAAGTGTTTTCCGCAACTACTAGCGAGTTAAATACTCCTAATGGTACTCCTCCACTCATCCACTCGTCCTAGGTACTCCAGCTTTCCTATGTTTATTCCAACAGTGCTCTGGTTCTCCTCTTCTCATCCTGACCATGCTCCCCCACTATTTACTTTTGTTGTCTTAAGTCTTAGACACTAATATTCTTTTTTATCTATAACTCTGTTTTAAACTTAATGCACTATAGCTTCTTCATTCTTTCTTACAGCAACTCACCACTGTCGCACGAATTACCTTCAACTTTCTCTCTGATTCCATGTTGTAAAATAATAATATCACGAACAGTTCTAATATTTTTTAAAAATTGTATAGTGTAGGTCAAAATTTGTATATTGTAATAAGCAACTACTCCAATGTTAGGTTCTTAAGTATGAAAAAAAAAACAAAAACATTAATAAAACCAACAAAAATTATCACTATAAAAAAAACTAAGTGATGAAGAAAATGTGTTAGTATTGTGTTGGTTGTAAAACTCCGTTTGTTATCAACACTTCTCAATTAATAAGTGCACCTTCCTTTCCTTTTCATATATTCTTTTCTTATAAAAATATTAGAAAAAAAATGAAAGTTTTTTTTGGTATCCATCTTAAGTGAATATCTACGTAACACTTGTTAAAAAAATTAGATTTTTTTCAAGTTTTCAATATATTAAATATTATATTTTGCCTTTGATTATTTTATTTGAATTTCTTAATAAATTTATATAAAATATTCATCAGAATTTGATTAGGTTATTAGAAATTCAACTGTGAGTCTAAGTCTCATGTAGAAATAAGAAAGTTGAACAACATATAAGAAAGAAAATCGACAAACCTAATATCGTAATATTTTGGGTTAAAGGTGATGTTATTTCTTTATGTGAGTATGACTCTTTTCTTATTGTGTTTGATCTTCCTGATGTTCTCCTATCGATTTTCTCAACAAGTGATATCAAAACTGATGATTTGTGACGGTGATCGGTTCAAATGAATATAAATATGTAAACGGGGTACAAGTGAGAATTTAATCTCCTCGATGTTTTCGAACATACATCTCGTATGCAAGACAAATCGTATGCAAGGCAAATCGATAAAAAATTGTTTAATCTCCTTGGCGACATTGATTGTGATTTGATTTTTTAAAATTAATTTTGCGATAAACTGTACCTAAACCATATAATATTTAAATTGAAGATATAATTAGTCCATAATCGAACTAAATATTACAGGGAAAACAGATAGGATCCAATAGTTAATACTGAATATGCTAAGTTTGATATTTGGAGAAATATGTATAATTATTTCACGTAAAGGAATTCCGTAAGAATTTATAATACTTTTGACTTTATAAAAGGTTTTCAGCACAAATCAAATGTAAATTTATCTTAAATATAATCATTCCTCTTGAGTGTATATATTTTTGTTATAAAATGGAAAGTGGTTCTTCAATACAATAATTATGCAGATCGAAACATTGATAAGGAGAACTAATGATGGGTGTTTGGTATATAACAAATTCAGAGTATTTGATGATAAAACTTGAAATTGAAAAGGTGATTTTATAGTAGTAATTAGGAGGTAATTAGCATGCATGCATGCATGCAATGAAAGTGAACTTAGATTTGAAGCATGCGATGCAATTATGAGAATAACAATGGTATAGTTTATACAGTCTCATCATACTTTTGGTTTTAGGTGTAGCTGTACGTGCAAGTAAGTAGAACATCATTGAGACCATGTCAAATGATACTAAATCATAATAAAAAGCTATATTAGTTTAGGAAGATATATAACTAATCATGATTTACAGTGTTTGCAGATCAATTGGATTATTACTTTGTATCTTTGTTGTCTTAAATTCATATCCTAAATTTAAACAAAACTATTATACGAAATTCAGGTAAGAATAATAAAATGATTCACTTAATATATTACTCTATGGCAAGTTCAATGTCCATCAAAAGCATGTAGCAATTCATAATATGTCACAACAAACCTTACCCCACACATCATAATTACACAACATACAAACATTATTATCAATTACACGTGTTTAGATGTATTGTCTTTTAATCCTATTCAACAAACCCAACCGTTTGAGAAGGGAATTCAATTGCTACTACCGATCACTTATGCTTTTCAAAATATGAGAACAAACATTATTTAATTATCTTTGTGTGTTGATCTTTACCTTTACAAGATTTTACATTACTAATCTAAGTACGTAAAATATTTGGATTGATAAAATAAACATGTTTCAATAAAATTAGACAAATGAGTATAACTTATATTATATTAAGACATGACTTACATTTAGAAAACATAATAAATATTATGAAGTATGTAAATATTTGAGTAGAGTAACGGTGAGTTTGTTATTATTTATTAAATTTTAAAAAATAGATTTTAAGTTTAACTCAATCTTATAAAAATAAAAGTAAATTAGTTTGTAAATTAAGATTTATATATATTTATAAATTATTAAAAGGTTTTATTAAGATTTTTAATATACTTTTTTTTATATTGCTGAAATCTCTTCTAACTCATCCATGAATCTATATATTCAAAGTGTGATTGATAGTAAATGATCCAATATACTTGTAATTTTATTAGGATAAACTTTGATAGTATTTTAAATAGTAAACTTTAAACATAAATCAATTTTTCAAAATTTATTTGGAAGATAAGGTTTACATTTATTGAAAAAATTTATTTCTAATGATATCTTTTAAAATAAGAAAATGATAAACGGGAAAGAGAAACTAAGGATTCTGTGTATATCAGCATTTCCGAATACCCTTCAACGCTAGAGGCATTTGGATCTACCTTCTTTGGCTTCTCTTTCTACATTTGAATCCCTCTCCCTCTCTCCATCATTTGCTTTCGTTGTAGTGTTGTCTATAGGAAGAAATAAATGTGGAAGGGAATGGCATAATGGCCGAATTAATTAGCATATCGCAATTGAGAAAGTATTATAATGAAGATCCGGTAGTACTTTTTGTGAAGATTATATGGAGGGGATAATTATTTGATGAAGATTTAAGAAATGAGATTATGTTGTTTAAAATATGATAATGGAGGGTGGGCATTGTTAAGGGCCCTAAAAGCATTCCTATTTTGCATGTATGCCGTAGGGATTGGAGTGGTCAAACCTATACTGTCTCACCATTCTTTTAACCCTTTTTCTTTTTCAATTGGGATTCCCATCCTTTTCATCCCTTTCTAGCAAACAAACAATTTTAATTCAAGGACAAAGTTCCCTTCCCAGTCAGCAAAGCAACCCTATTATCAGCATTTTGGGGCACTCTGTCTCTTTCTTTCTCAGCAATTTCTTTCCTTTATGTGCATTTAATTAAGTCCAAACCCTTCTCTCCCGGACCTTCCTACCCGCACATTTCCGGAACCTCCCCATTATTCTATGCATTCCCACTCAAATTCCCTCTGCATTCTAACTCTTTCAAAAAATATTTATAAAAATAATCTCATTGAAAAAAAATATAGAAATCAGTTTGAATTCTCCCTGATATTGACGCAGATACAGTCTCAGCGCAACCACAATCTTATTTTATTGTAAAAGAAGAAAAGGTATTCGGCCCACTCGTTAGTTGCGGTATAATGCTCACTTTTTCTAAAGCAAGAAAAGATACGGTCCAAATTGAATTACTCTCCACCCATGTAAACAAATGCAAATTAAACGGAGTTCGTGCATCGCACACAGTAAAACCATTAAGATTCACCTTACACACCAAACCCATCATCGTTCATCCACAATGGACACACAATAGAGTTACTTTCGTTCGAATCACTTAGATATGGTTAGTTTTTGTTCATCAATTTAGCAATCTAATTATTAAATTCAATTATTGGAAAATTGAAGTGAACACTGTGAGGGAGGAGAAATAAATAGATTGAGAAGGATCACGAATGAATTTTTCCCCTGGTGATTTTCGATTTTATAAAATCTGTCTATGCACAAACAAAATTTGGTTTGATTTACATTTTACAAGCGTTTTGATTAGAGGGAGGGCGTCAAAACGGCATGATATGCGTCGTTTTGGTGTCGTAGCAGGAGAGGCATGACTTGGAGTTCACCCGAAAAATCTTGAGCAAATCGGTGCACATTTGGCGCACTTGCGGGGCGCAATTGCTCTGCATCAGAAGCAGAATCTTGGTCAAGCCATTGGCCTGAGTCACTGCCTCCTGCGCCTTGCGATCGCGAAACAGGTAGCAGACGCTCCACAGCGTCGTCACCGCATGCTCCGTCGCCACGCTCGACATCTTCAGAACCTTGCTCAGCACCGCCGCCACGCACGCCGCGTCCTCGCATATCTCCTTCCGCCCCTCCCTCGTCGACGACGCCGTCTCCACCAGCTTAAGCGCCTTCTCCACCGCCGCCGCGCCCAGCTTCGCCTCCGTTAACAGCCTCGACAGCGCCCGCACCACGCCGAGACTCACCAGCTTCAACTTGTTCCGCTTCGGCGTCGAAATCTCGACCAGGCTCGCCAGCGCGGCCTCGACCAGCGCCGGATCTTTCTCCGGCGCCGCCGCCTTCAGCAACTCCGCCACCACGCCTTCCTTCTCCGCGACTAAAATCTTCGACTCCGCGTCCGCGGCGATGAATTGCAGAACCCCAGCGGAGGCGATTCTCGACTCGCAGGCTCCTCGTTGCAGAACGAGAAGCAGAGAATCTAGGCTTTGTTTGTTTCCTTTGAGCAAAGAGTTTCTCAATCCATCGCGATCTTGGACGCTATCGAGAATCAGACCTAACAGAAGAATCACTTGTTCGAGAAATTGAGTACTGGCAGTGGCGATGAGTCCTCCGTCGACATTGTCGACTAAACGAAGCAGTTTGTTGACGAAGCCATCTAGTTTGGCAAGGAAGAGTTTGTTATGGTGAGAATCTCTGGCGAAGTGGAGCAGTTTGGTGAGCGCAGCGGAGCGGAGAGAGTGAGTTTCCAATTGAGCGACAGTCGGAAGGACCTGGTCCGGGGAGAGGATAGGGTGGGGAACGGTCGAGTGGCGAAGGGAATCGGACCAGATCTGAATGAGGCTTTGTAAGGTTCGGTTGGGAACGAAGTCCTTGGTTTGGAGGAGTTGCATGGTTGCGGGGCAGGTGTTGTTGCCGGCGTCGAGCCAGCGTTGGATGCTGGAGCGGTCGTAGGTGACTCCGGTGCAGAGGCTCACAGGGGATTTCATAACATCAAGAGAAATAGGGCACTTGAAGAAAGTGGGAACGTTGATGCAAAGATCATCTCTGCCTCTTACCATGGTTGAGTTGAAGTTTAGTGAGTGGGAGTGAGAAACAGAAGGAAGGAAGTGGGAGATGCTGCTGAGAAGAGAATGGGGTGTTTAAAGATGCAATGGGAATGGTCAAAGGTGGCTGACGTAAGATGCTGCCCTTTTTGTTTTCATAGCTATTTCTTTTTTAGATTATTCCAGTACCGACACGTGGAGGTGCACCTCCAACCCAAGTAAGTAATAAATACCTATGATGAGGTTCCAGGGAAGATCGTGGGGTGGTGGACCGATCAATCAATCCCTTCAAATTACTACATAATTTTTTTTTCATTATTATTAATTTTAAAAAATTAAATCATTATTGATTAGAAGAAGAATGAATTTTGTTTTCTCTTTTTGGGCCGTGGGGGTGGGGTGGGGGGTCTTCAATTTGACTCATTATGTTTTACAGTGCGTGGTTATGGCACCGAAAGCAGATATTTGCAGGAGAATAGCACAGTGAGAACTAGTCATCATCATGTCATCTTTCCTTCTCTACCTTTCTTTCTTCTCTTTTTCGCTATCATTTTTTTTGTGCCTTTCGGATTAAAACTCGGCTTGCTAAGGTACAGCTAGCCCTACTTTGACGCAAAAAACTGTGGCCAGAGTACTTTCCATGAACCCTAAAACAATGCCATAGATAAAGTAATGAAGAAAAAAGTTGGTTGAACAGAGTGAAATGTTGCAATTCACTACCATACGGAAACACTCTTGCATTATTAATTTTAAGATAATAAACAAGGTTTCGTGTTAGGACACATGAATTGCGTTGATTAAGTGGGAAGTGTTTGGTTTTTGGTGGCGTAGAAGGAGCTGATTCGTGGTGAGTTACGTAGATTTGCATGAAAATGACACAGGAATTATTCGGATTTCGGCGGGTACAAAACGACTGGGACTTCTGTCGTGAGATTTGACCGAGAAAAAAAATGCTTTCACACCCTCACTCTCAACAGTAAAGACTTTCATTATATTTATATGATAATATATATTAGTATTTTAAATTAAAAATAAAAGAAAATATGATTAAAATATTAATTTAGATGTAGTTAGTTTTTGTGATGTCAAGATATCAGCACTGTTTGACCAAACCTAAACTTACGTTTTCAGTTTTGCATGCTTGTTTGAATAATATTACTCTTTCGTTCTTTCTCTATCATTTGTGGTGAGTTCTGATTTAACAAAAGAAAAGAGTGAAAGATAGAACAAAAATATATTGTAGATCGTTTGATAGAAGAAAAATTAATTCTGAGAGATCATTTTTCAGTTCAATTATTTAACTGTGTACCAAGTTGAAATAAATACGTGAATATATAGAATGACATAAACAGAGTTAAATAAATAATAAAATTTAATATAAAAGATATATTTTTGTCATTCTAAAGAACTCTTCCTTTAGTTTTCCGTTCACAGATAGGGAACCCAAAATTACAATGGTTTCATTTACAAAACTCTTTTATTCTTCTGATTCTTACACCAAACGAAGGAATATGGCTGGCTTTTTAATGACCTCACTCAATATGCAACCCTACATAATTACTTATAATAAATGAAGGATTAAAGTTAGTAGTTTCTTGATTAATAAAACATTATTGTTTGTTATATTCAACTAATTTGTTGCAGAGTAGTGTACATTTTTGTCTATCGTATTTATTATTTTGGCATTTCGTATATAATTCTTTGTTTCTCTTTTTTTGACAAGGATAAGTAACTAATATTATCTCAGTTTTAAAACAATAAATAAAATAAAAAGTATATTATTATCATTATAGTGAGCTTTTAAATAGTAAACACTGTCTTGTGTTAATTCCTTCTAGTCATTCAAACAATATTTAACTACAGTTTATTAGACTCAATAAACTTTAAGGTTTTAGATATCTAAATCTTTCATTTTTCTTCACATTTTTTATTGAGAAGTTTTTTGACATGAGTCTCTTATTTTATTTTTCTTTTCCTTATATTAATAAATATTTCTAAAAAGGATTTAGAAAAAAAAAAAACTTTTCTTCTTCTTTTTTTTCTCTATTCTCATCTCTCCAATGAAATACATAGTATTCATGTTAAAAAGGATTTTGCTGATAAAAAAAATGTAGAAAAATATTTTAGTTGTTTCTGTTCAGTACATATTATTTATTGGGAAATGAAGTTTAATAAAAGTTTGCTCAATATAATATTGTAATTTATGTTATGAATTTTAGTATTTTAAAGAAAATAACCAATAACCAAAATCACTTTAAAGAATTTTAGTACAACTTTTTCTAAAATTTAATTAAAAGATATTATATTTACTTAAAATTTAGTTTGTAAACATATGGAGAGAAGTTTTTTTTTTTTTTTTTGGAAATAAAATTTTTATTTTTTTTTAATTTTTTTTTTAAAATAAAATAAAAATTAAAAAATTAAATTTAAAAAAATTATAAAAAAAAAAAAAAAAAATAATTTTTAACCTTAATTTAAAAATAAATTTTACAAAAAAAAAAAACTTTATTTCCCAAAAAAAAAAAAAAAAC
>Ga0099824_1004087_pt1 | contig 21123 bp, 19 predicted proteins | sample SiratrowhiteBW_FD_76837 | JGI IMG/M metagenome (GOLD analysis project Ga0099824, IMG submission 76837) | Root nodule microbial communities of legume samples collected from California, USA - Siratro white BW | ecosystem: Host-associated > Plants > Roots > Nodule | place: USA: California... | reverse complement strand
TATATATATATATTTGCAAAAACATTTTGAAATTAAGATTGGATTCTTATGTTGCTATAACTAAATACATAAATAATTCAAAATGATTTTGCTACACATAGTTTTGATTTGATTTGTTTCTAAATCTAAAAAACAAATTAAAGTATTTTCACAGAAATATCAAAATAAGGTCTTATAGCACGTTGTGCTTTAAAGTTCAAATTTGTTCATAGTGAAAATTATTCAAATTGTTATGGGATATTAAAACATAATTATTTGTTTTAAATCAAAGATATCTTACGCTGTTTAAATGGTTTCTATACGAAGATAAAGTCAATTTTAATGTAGAATCAAGAATAGAAATTGTTCTTCCAACTATTAGTTTCAACATTAGATGGTTAGGATTTTCCTTTCAAGCATGCAACGGCTAGTTTCTACAAAAGTGTATATAGAGGAACAATTTCAAGTTGAAGAACAAGAAGCAAAAAGAAAAATACATTGTGCAATACTTTGAAGCATTAGAGTATCTACTGAGTTTCTATTGTCAATCTACTACTCAGAGCATAGATTTTTGGGTTGTGTGAAACCATCATGTAATTCTTCATCATTGTGAAGTAACCCTTGTGAGCTTTCATTGTTCTCTCTTTTAAGAGTGTTTCTTTAAATCTTGAGTGATCTTGATCTTAGGAGGAGATTGGGACTTGTATAACCTGGAGAGCTTTGTGTACTCGTTATAACCTGGCGAAGTTTGTGTACTCGGTATAACCTGGAGAGAGTTTTGTACTTGATGTATAGAGAGATCTGTGTACTCAGTGTAAACTTTTATGATATTGTGGAACCTCTTGAACATTTGTTCTGTTAGCACCAAGGCTTGCTAAGTGATTTGATGAAGTCAACTTGGATCAAAGCTTGCTAAATGATTTGATGAAGCCATCATGGACCTAGATGAGAGATCTCTCAGGTTTTATTCTAGAACTTAGGTTGTGTGTGTGTGAGTGTGGTTTTTGATTCAAAACCATGAGTTGCATGATATTTCACTTAAAGAGAGCTCTATAAATCCACTTTGATTAATAAATAATTGAATGGGATTAAGTGAGGATTAATGTTTTTTGAAAACCTATTATCTATTAATCAAATTTTTTGAAAATCAATCAACTGTTTTTGAAAATCAACTGCTGATTTTTCTGTTTTCAGAAAAATCAATTGATTGAATCCCAGAATCGATTGATTTTTAACTATTGTGACAATTTTAAAACATATTGCCTATATAACTGTAGAGCACGTTTAAAAAAAAAAGAGACTAACTTTTTGCGAACCTAAGTGAGAGAGAAATGTGCTAATATAGTGAGACTAAGTATTACATTGATTTACATCATGAAAAACTCAAGAATTTGAATCTTGGAACCTCTCTTTAAAGGATTTTCGTGTAGCTCTGGTTCTGCATCAAAGGGATAAGCTTTCTACATTGTTCTTGTAGTTTTCTGAACTGGTGTTGTGTGTAAAAGCATTTTGTAGTTCTATTCCTCTTGTAATATTGTGTTTTGGTTACAAACTGCATAGGGTTTGTGGTTTGTAATTGTGCAGTAGGGTTTTGTGAAGGTTCTACAAGTTTTGTAAGGTTTAGGGGATGTTTTCTGCATGGTGCAGAGGGTTCTTACAGGGTGCAAGTGTAATTGGCTTGGATTTAATTGATCTTGGTGATCTTTGAGTGAATTTCTTTGCTTGTTGCAAAGAAATTGGATGTAGCCCTTGAGAAAGGGTGAACCAATATAAACCTTGGTGTTCTTGCTCTCTCTTTACCCTTATCTTGATTCCCGCATTGTTTTTGCAATGTTTTGAGTAAATTGTCAAAAATTCAATTAACTGATTTTGGTTTCAATTGATTGATTTTTTTGGTACTATATAATCTCAGATTCTACTTTGCATAATTTTGTGTTACTGGAAATTGAAATTGGTTTTCTGTGTTTTCATATTCAAATAAAATATTATACTAGAGCTATTATGAAAATTTGATTTCTGACATTTTTCACTTTTGTAAAATCAATCAATTGTTTTCTAGTTTCAATCAATTGATTCTTCTGTTGCAGTAATTTTGTGTTTTCTACAATTGATTGATCCTTCTGTTTAAGTAATTACATTACGTTCTTGACTCCAGTTTGGTGTTTGCAATTAACTGTGTTTGTTGTTCTAATGATTAAAATCTTGAAAACAATGAACAATTCTACAGATAGGTAATTGAATGAGTTTACTAAACAAAACAATTTTGATTTTAGCAAATAGTTGATATGAAAAACCAGAATCCAATATGTAGAAACACCATATTCAGTCACGAAATCAAAGTTAAGAGAAATTCAATTTAAGCTACCAAAGATTCACTTTTCAATTATGTAGAGAAACACTTAGAATTGTTACACGGAAACAATCACATATAAATTCGGCAAAGATTTTATTTAAATATTCAAAACAGTAATACAATGCAAGTGTAATTGAATTAATCTATGAACAACAAAATAAACTTGTGCAGTTTTGATAAAAACAAGTTGATTAAATCTTGAACAACCAAAATTGAATTAATCACTTCAATCAAAACAATTTTCCAGTTTTAAGAATCTTTATAGAAGCAATTTAATCATTCAATAAGCTATTAGTTTTTCAAATGCAGAATGACGGAAACACAAAGTAGCAAATTTAGGTATGTAGAATGATTGAATGACACTGAACATAATCTTATGTAGAGAGAAGGGTCAAGAAAAACACACATAGCAATTATACTAATTCACCCTTCCTCAAGGGCTACATCCAGTCTTTCTTGCAACCTAGCAAGAAAAATATCACTAACAAACAATCAATTGTACATGCTTACAATCAAGAACACCTCTTACACCCTGCAAGATCAAAAACACCACTGAATACTTAAGCTATCACCCTGCAGCCCCAAATATTTAGATTACACCAATGTTAAACCCTATAACATCACCATTATACAACTTGAATCAAAGATAAAATTAATAGTACAATATGCAACACTTGAATCAAAACAAGTTCAAGTTTTAGGTTGCAGAAATCTCCCTGATTTCCAAAAAAGATGGACCAGCGCAGAGCTTTGAAGAACACTAATGACACAGCAAGAACTCAAGTCTTTGAATTTCTTCAAGAACAATTCTTTGATCTTTTGGAAAACCAAACAACTTTGTTTTTGAAAAATAGTTAACACAATTATGGTGCTGTGCGAGAATTAATCGATTTCTTAAAAGTAGAATTGGTTTATGTTCTGTTAAAACCTGAATTTTCAAATGACATCTCTCCAAAACTTTTTGCTCAGTTTTATTACTTTGGTTTTAAGTATGATTTAACTGTGCCAGAGATTTTCTTCACAACTGTGTGCATGTTCACCTTTACTTTCAATTACACTCACTCACACCTACTAAAACAAAGACTGGGTCTTCTTCTTCAACTTCCATGCTTGGCTTTGCTTTTGTCCAAAGGCTTGACTTCATCAAATATTGAATCATGTAAGATTCTCAACAGGTTCGTCTATCACAATAGACTACATCTTATTCTTAACTAATCAGTTAAGTTCTAGTAGGCAGACTATTGCTACAAAGTATACTCAAGTATTCTTTCACCAAGTTACTTCTAACTTAACCGAAGTGTTCTTTCAAAAGAGACTACTAGCTTAACCCGAGTATTCTTTCTGCACATAACCACTCAGTTAACTTTGTTCAAGTATTATTTTCGCAAGTCACTCCTGGCTTAACTAAGTATTATTTAGGCAGGCAACTTCTAGCTTAAGACAAATACAATGTATGAGTCATTAAAAGATCACAATATAGCTCACTATAAAGGATAGCGTCTTTCGACGTATACAATGGTCGGCTCTCTCTACAAGCTTACTAGGATGAACATAAACAATGTTCTTTCAAAGCTTTATGGCATAGAGAATGTTGAGACCCTAACCGATCTGGATGATTTGCCTAGACAATTTGTTATAACCGCTAGATGGTTTTTTGAGACCATGGATGGTCTATACCACACTATGTTGAAAAATATGATGGCCAAAGTTCAAGAGGGGGTGTGAATTGAACTGAACTATTAACTCTTTTTGAAAACTTGGAAAGTATGAATGAGTATTTTTATTAAACTATGATTACAATGTAAGAATACACAAAAATAACAAGTTACAATTCGCAAATAAGTTAAACTGAGTTCAGTATGCTAAACTAGTAAAAACAACTTGTTAAAGATAAAAAACAACTCGTTAAAAAGATTTTTGGCAGTTCTGGAAAAAGCAAATAACAAGTTGAAATTCAATCAGCTAGTTAAAAATTTCTTTACAACACTTATACAAATTTCCAACTAGTAGGTGAATATTAACTAGCTAAAAACAGGTTTTAACAAGTTGATTTACTGGAATAACAGTAGTGAATATGAACCATGAACCAGTGAACAAAATACAAATTTCTAAAAATAGTGGCAGTCGCAGCAAGGATGCTCTTATATGCTATGCAAAAGTAAGACAAATTACAATCACAAACATTCACTAAAAGATATATCCAAGTAAGTAGCAATCAATACATGAAAAATCTATACAAGATAATATCAAAACTAATTCTGCAGAGATAATTTCAGTGCTGGTGCAATATGATTCAGCAGAACTTTAGGCTGTAATGATGAAGAGATACACCACTTAAAGATATCCGCAAATACAATATGGTTGAACAATTTATCAACCAAGATTTAAGCCAAATGCAAAAGACAAAACAATTTTGAAGAAAATCTAAATTTTCTACATCATCACAAAAAATAGTTCTCAAAATAAAAAGGTATTAAATCTGTAAAGACTCCAAAACAGTAGTTCCAAAATACCAAGAAATAGATCACTAAGCCAGCAAGGATATTATTCACTAGAAAAAATCCAAGTGATTCAATAAGGCAAGGTAATACAGTCAAGAAATCAGTACACGTATACTGCAGAGAAGATCTTGTATATTAATAGGTTGAAAACTGAATTTAACAGGTTACAAACGCTACTAGAGTTAAGAAGATGAAGTTGCCCAGAAAAGCAACAGGTTGTTCTTGATTTTAATATGTTGTTTATATATGAAAAATATGAAATGCGCAAAAACAGTTCACAAATGAAATGAGAGAAGGGAGAGAAGATCACACAGATTTTTATCCTAGTTCACTCTTCCTCAAGAGGTACATCCAGTCCTTTGCACAATAATGCAAAGATTTCCACTAAATCATACAAGTTTACATACACAAACACATACAAGACCCAATCTTGAACCCTACAAGATTGTCTCTACCCCTTATGCGGCACCCCACCACACAAGATGCACAACCCTAGTGCAATATGCAGAACTCTACTATTGTGTTTGATGCAAACAATACACCCAAAGCAAAAACTTACAAGATTACACAATACACAATGCTTGAAAACCCTATTCAAGCAATATACAACCAAGAATTGATGCAAAAACGAATTACAATTACAAGAATCAATTATGCAGCAGCTAAAATAGTGTAAAACCCATAAGAGAGTCACTTATCTCTTCACAATGACAACTTCTACGAAAATCCCAATCAAATGAATGTTATGCTCTCTTCAAACGTGAGAAACCATGATGAATATTGTTAAACTTTGATCTCTCTATTTCAAAAGAAGTTTTCTCTCCAAGAAGCTATCAAGTAAATCTTTAGAATGCCCTTCAAAAGCCTTTTGTTCGAAGAGTTATCTAAAAAATGTGCATTGCAAGTTATTTAATTTGCGCCAGTCAAAACTGTTAAGAAAAACAATAGGTTGTTTTTACTCTACAACACTTATATTTTTAAAAACCATTTTAAAATGTAATTTTCACTTCATTGAAGGATAGCCAGACGTGCGGTTCGTAAAATGAGAACCGGATGCAGTGGAGGAGGGTGTCATCCGGTGTGTATGATGTGAACCGGATGCCACCCCATCCGGTTCTCAAAAGTTAAAAAAAATTGCAAACTGGATCGGTACTGGGTTGACCTCATCCGGTTTGGAAATTTATGAACCAGATGAGGAGGGTCATCCGGTTCACAAATTTTGCAAATCGGATGCTCAAAAGTTAAAAAAGATTGCAAACCGGATGGGTACTGGGTTGACCTCATCCGGTTTGGAAATTTGTGAACCGGATGAGGAGAGTCATCCGATTCACAAATTTTGCAAACCAGATGAAATCAACCCAGAGCTCATCCGGTTTGCATTTTTTTTAACTTTTGAGAACCGGATGGGGTCGCATCCGGTTCACAAGTTTACAAACCGGATGGCACCCCCCTCCCCTGCATCTGATTCTCATTTGATAAGTTTGTTGTGAATCGGATGAGGATGCGTCCGGTTAATGTTTAGGAATTTTTTTTTTATTTTTTTTTTCTTTTTTTTCTTATGAGTTGTTGAAATGTTATGTTACAGATATGGATAGTCTTTGTCTATATTCAGAGGAAGTAAACAAGGTATCTGATGAACTTGAAAGTGGTTCCTTGGTTCGGAAAGAAGATTGCATTATTGATTTCACAACTGATGAGGTAAAATGTTTTGTTTTTGTTTTTGTTTTTGTTTTTGTTTTTGTTTATGTTTATGAAATGTAAATTAATTACATATGAATGTGATATATTGTGCAGGTGTTTGGTACTCGAGACAAATTACTTGAATGGGTTCGCAAGGTTGCATTTAGGCTTGGATTTGTTGTTGTGATACTGAGATCAGACAAAGCAACTGGAGCATAGGGTAAGAAGACCTATGTCTTATTGGGATGTGAGAGAAGTGGAAAATACAGAAAGTACATAACAGATTTAGAGGTTAGTATAACCGGCACAAGGAAGTGTGACTGTCCATTCAGATTGCGTGGCAAACCAATAAAGGGTGGTGAAGGTGGGTTTTGAAAGTCGTATGTGGGTTGCATATCTATGAATTGGCTAATACGTTGGTTGGTCACCCTTATGCCGGTAGGTTGCGACCCGATGAACACACTTTAGTTGTGGATATGACAAAGAGACGAGTGAAACCAAAGAACATATTGCTTACCCTTAAAGAGAAGAATGAAGACAATGTCACGACACTGAAACTGTTGTATAATACCAGATATACATACAAGAGATCAGTTAGAGGATCAAGAACTGAAATGGAACAGTTGATGATGTTGTTGGAGCATGACAAGTATATTCATTGGCATAGGGTTCACGAGTCCTCCCGAGTTCTAAGTGACATCTTTTGGACTCATCCTGATTCTTTGAAGTTGTTAAATGCATTTAGCAATGTGTTGTTGATGGATACCACCTACAAGACAAATAAGTATAGGCTTCCACTGCTTGAAGTTGTAAGTGTGCAATCCACAGGCTTAACTTTCTCGGCTGCATTTGTTTTGATGGCTATTGAATGCCAAAATAATTTCATTTGGGCTTTGTAAAGATTGAAAGGGTTGTTTTTGAGACGAGATGTGTACCCTACAGTTATTTTTAGTGATAGGGATTTGGCTCTGATGAATGCCATTGAAGTTGTTTTTCCAGAAGCTTGTAACTTGTTGTGCAGGTTCCACATAAACAAGAATGTTAAGGCCAAGTGTAAAATGCTTGTTCCTCCAAGGGAGGCATGGGATGTTATCGTGAAAGCATGGGCAACTATAGTTGATTGTACTGATTGTGAAGCAATCCCTAAATGTGTTGAAAAATTTGAAAGTGCTTCTTTGGCATGGCCCATATTTTTAGAATATGTGCAAAAAGACCTGGATTAAACCTCATAAGGAAAATTTTGTCAGTGCTTGGACAAATAAGGTCATGCATATGGGCAATACTACATCAAATAGGTATGTTGTTATATATAATGTATATTTATATGTTAAAGATTGTTTTGTTTGTTAAAATAATTTAAAGCGTATCTTGCAAACTAGCATGGATGATTTGTGTTGGGATGCAATCAACAATCTCCTTGTCCTTCAACATAATCAGATTAAGGCCTCATTCGAGATGAGTCTAAATGTTGCTACCCACTCTTACAACAGCTCATTGTACAAAGGTTTATTGGGTATGTTGGTACACATTGTAGAGGAGTTCAATAAGGTAAAATTTGTTGGCTTTGATAAGAAAAAGTGTGGCTGTGTTCTTAGATATACTCATGACTTACCATGTGCTTGTGAGCTTGCAAGATATGTTGTTGGTGTTATACCACTAAATCAAGTGCATGTGATGTGGACAAGACTTAGTTTCTCAGACTTATCATCAAGTAAGTCATCATCTGAGTTGTCTATTAAGCAAGAATGGGAGGTCATTTCTAAACGCTTTGATGAGCTTGATATTGGAGGTAAAATCACCATGAAGGGCAAGCTGGCTGAAATTGCATACTCTACAATGACATCACTATGTCCCCCATTGGAAAAGGTTAAGACAAAAGGGTCACAAAAGACTAAACAAAAATGATTAGAGAGAGGTCAACCAAGCGTGAGCCTTCATACTTTAAGCATGTAGACAAGATTCATTCAATGGAGGATAGTTGTTCTACAGAGAAGGCTTCAAGGGTGAAGGTAAAATCTCATTTGGTGTTACCCTTTAAATTTTTTCCCTGTCTTGATCAATTTCATCCTATTACTCACCCATACATAGTGGACATTATTGATGCTAAACTTGATGGACATTGTGGTTATCGATCAATTGCTGCATTGTTGGGAATGAGAGAAGAGTCATGGCCATTAATCAGAATGGATCTATATAAAGAAATATGTTAATGGCGTGATCAATATACAAACATCTTTGGTAGTCATGAGCATTTCGATGAACTTAAGAACACTTTACTTGTTGAGGGGACATCATCTGTAAGTGTTTATGTTTAATTTTTCATTAACAATTCTAAGTGCAATGACATATTACTAATGTTGTACATATTTGCAGAAAGGTGTTGAGAAGTGGATGACTATACCAGATATGGGTTACGTCATTGCAAGTAGATATAATGTTATCCTTGTTTGCTTGTCGTTGCAACAAAATGTAACCATTTTTCCATTATGAAGTAAACCACCTATTGATGCCAGTCAACATCGGATAATATGCATAAGACATATTTATGGGAACCATTTTGTACAGGTAATCTTTATAAGTTACAAAATTGCCCAACCTGTACTGTCATATTCACTAGGTGTTGCATAAGACAAAATTTTCAAATTCATTTACAGGTTAAATAGGTTTATGGTTTTCCTTTACCAAATGTAGACATTATTTGGACCAATCACAATTCTGCAGACGCACAATTATGGGCATCTCATTATATTAGCAGAATGCAACTATTTGTATCTATGTTAGGATCAAGTACATCATATGTAAATCTTGGTGATGATTGATTAATGTATATGGAAATTTTATGAGTATATAAAATTTTTGAATGGTTTTTCATTTGGTGCCAAATATAATAATTCAGTGAAATTGTACCAACATACTAAATACATAAACCAAGTACCAATATAGTGAATACATATGAACATGGTGACAAATACATATCAGGTACACATAAAACCCTAAGAACTAGACGTCCCTCTCTCTTGGCCACCTCTGTGTCGTCTACTGTATACTTGTCTTTGCATGAATGTGTGCGAGCCAATTCGTAGGCAGCTACTATATCCTCATGTGCATATCCACAGCTAATTGCCCTCTGCAATAGGGTGGCTATCCTTCTAAAGATACTCTGAAAAAATTAAACAATAAAAATAATAATGTAATCATTTACAAAAATGAAATAAAATTCAAAAATGTCAATGTAATCAAATACTGAGGGTGGCTGTTATTGCTGCTGTAGTGACGACGAGGCTAGCAGATCTTCGTCATGACTATGACTATGACTACGGCTACGGTTACGGCTACAACTATCTGCTTCCTCATCACATCTAATGACATGTGGATGTGACACACGAGTATACCAAGCAATATAGCCCTCCGAGCATGCATGTGGGCCGACACTAGGTATCAATGCAGTGACAACATTATCAGAAAAATGTACCCAACGTGCATTAACCATATTAAAAGCAGCCATATCTTGTATTGGAGGAGGAGGTGGTATGGTTTGCATATATCCATACTGTCTCAGAACTCAAACAGGAAGGTGCATCTGAATGGTATGTCCATATTGGAGAAAACCTCAAAAAAATGAAATCGGCTCAAGAGGTCGGATAACTCTGTGAGAAGTGTATGGACAATGAAAGCAACACCTCAGCACGAGAAAGACCAAATTTGTTCACTTTTCTCCCATAGGAGACTAACTTTAGGACTCCACGATCCTAAACAAAATACAACAAATGATATCAAAAAGTTCACATATTAAACACAAACTGAATATAACAACTTATAACATAATCTTACCTCACCCTTCCATAGTCTCAACGCTACATGATGATTATAACTTACCAAAAGGGACATATCAGATGGTCCCCCAGGAAAACCTACCACCTCAACAGCCTCACCCCAACCAATGCGAGGAGCTACACCACCAATATCAGCAGCATCAACAACAACAAGAGGAGTACTAGATGAAGCACCCCGATCTCCTCTACGCACTGATGCTATAGGCCTTCTACGGCCTTCAGGCTGTGAAGATGCTCCTCTGGTCCTCGCCATATCTGTCAGTGCACAAAGTTACACTTAGTTAAAAATACATGACAACCAGATGAGGAGGTCATCCGGTTGTCATTTGAAAAAAATTGACAACCGAATGGGAGTGTCATCCGGTTCTCATATTCAACAAAAACAACGAACCGGATCAGCCCATCCGGTTCTCATATATATAGATCGGAAAAAACACCCCTTTGCCGTCGACAGCCCCCCAAACCCCAAATCAACTACTCTAATCATCAATATCACCGACTAATTGCTAATAAACATCGCAAATTGCTTACCTAATGCTTCTTTGAAGGATTAATTGAAGATTTTGAAGAAACAAAGGAATGGGATGCGAGAGGGAGAACCGAACCGGATGAAAGAGATGTTAATCGGATGACTTGCGACTGAACCAGCTTGGACGAACGGCGACGGTCACGGTCACTTGGAATAACGATAATACACTTTGAGAGGATTAGGTTTTGTAAATGTGAGAACCGAATGGGATATTGGCCACACATAGGGGTGAAGGGGGTGGAGGCTACTTCTGTCTTTGCATATTTAAGTGAAGGGTATAATGGACATTTCAGATTTGGTATGGGGTGCAGGAAGAGGGTATGGGGTGGAGAAAGAATTTGTCCCTAACACTTACACTACATAGCCCAAAAACACAAAGCCCAAATCTATTTTACTTGGTCCAAATACAAGGACCAAATTATTCTAAACTATTCTAAACAATTAAGAGGACTTCTCCTTATTGCTCTATTTTCTCCAAAGTGAGATCTTCATGGTTGCATTCGGGCCCAAGCAGCTGGTTGAAAGCCCAAACAGGCTCAAATGGATCCAATCTTCTAGAATCTCTTGATCTACCCTCTAGCTCCTTGTCCTATTTATTCTTTGACTAAGGTAGTTGGGGCGTATTCCATCAAAAAATATGTTCATCGAATAACCCTACACTTATCTTTTTAGATTCAAAGCTCTATGAATGTATAAGAGCTAGAAAAATACAATCTTTAAGAAATCAAGGAACCAAGAAAATATGTAACTGGAAAACTTTGTGTCTTAATGAACAAGAAGATAACTTAAACGAAAGTGTGAATCAAGAATGATAGAATTTTCATTAGACGTTCTCCAACTCTTAAGTGTTTATGTTTGTATTTTCACACAACACACTTATGCAAGCTGATAGTACCATAGGCTTTGCAAGACTAACATTTACAACAATTGAAAACATGCACACAAAGATCAAGAGGATTTCGTAAGAGACGTAATAAGGTCAAGGTAAAGGTAGGTATAATGAGGAAAAAAAAGGCTTAAAACCTTAGAAAAACAAAGGAGTAATGGAAAATAAATCTAGAACAAATGCAAGTAGCATATATCTTCAAAATTACAACCAACTCTTTTTTTTTATTTCAGGACTTTATAATTTTTTATTGCTCTTTCATGGAATAGATAGTCCAATTTGTGTATCAAACGGTCTATGCTTTTGTTCTTACTTTCTTTTCTTTCTATTGTTTTATTCGTTTTCTATCTTTTTCAGTAATGAATGATTTGAGGAGATAAGGTATGAAAAATGAGATACACCCCACACTTATTCAAGAACCTATTCTCAAAATGATTTCAAAACTCCTTTATCTTTTAAGATAGGGACACACATGGCTTTTCTATTTTTAGGGCATATAATGAGGGTTAAAAGCAAAAAAAAAAAGGCAGGTGCTAATGGGCAAACAAGTGGACTATCATAAGAGTAGGGTAATATGACTAAGTGGTTTAATTTAACAAAAACTACCTCAATCATATCAATTTAATTATGTATGTAAACGAAGTTGAAAAAATAAAGAATCAAGTTAAGTTAGGGAATATAAGCCAACATGAGCGAAAACATGCTAGAAAGAGTATTAGACGATCTGTTAGATGGTCTATCACTAAAGCTCAAAAACTCACCAAGGACATTTTTATCACAAAATATTCAAAAAAAAGGAAAAATTCAGAATCAACTTATTCAATAATTTACGTAGAATCCAACCAACACAAAGCAAGTAACCAATTTTTCTAGAATTATAAATCACTAGACGCTCCTATAAATATAATGATAGCATGCAGAAAATCTTTTTATTTTGCAATCTAAATTTTTTTAAGAAATAAAACAAGAATTTACTATAAGAAATCAAAACAAGAAAGAGAAAGTTCCTAATCTATAAAGCTCCCCACACTTAAAGCAGATGTTGTCCTCAATGTAAAATCATGTTTTTCAAATATCAAAAGAAACAATGGAATGTAAATGGAAAGAAGAAAGATTCCTTCACCAAACTTGAAGGTACGTCGGAATATGCAAGTCCGATTATTCAACCATCTCATTAATAAATCTTGTTTTCTTCATACCTTTTTAGATTCTTCTCTTTAAGGTTTTTTTTGTTTTTATTTATTAATTTTAGTATAAATTTGTATTTTTTTGTAATAAATAAAATATGTAATAGAAGTACGGTTTTAGTTGGTTCTATTCGTCTTTTTCTTATAATTGTTAAAATGGTATTAACATATCTAAGATTATTTTATTCAAATGAAAATGTTTTGTTTGTTTTTTAAAACACATGAATTATTGTTCTTACACTAACGTGAAAACAATTTTATCAATTGTTGCTTTAAGTGAAAAGTTTTTCTTAATAGTAGTGGCACTAACATTTATTATAAAACTTTATCAAATTTAAACGTCTATGATATAAATGAACCAAGTTTTGTTGATGAAAATGGAAGTAATGAACCGTGTTTTGTTGATGGAAATGGATTGAGGAGTGACAACTCTAGTATTGGAGAAAAATAGATGAATCGAAGCTGCAGGTGCTATCACCGAAGATTTAAACTTTGTAAAAGAGAGGCTTAGAGATGAAAAGTAGGAAGAAAGATAATCTTCATGACAATAAAGAACAACGTACCAAGAGATCTTATCTTTCAACAATATCAATGGAGAGAATTAATGTACCTAATGACAATATTTTAAAGGCACTTGCTTCCTCGACCATATATTGCTTCTTACACTTAACAAATATTTAATATGTCAACAATCTCTTCATTACTTTTATTTTAAAATTTATTTATTAAATATTTTTTTTTCTCCCTCTCTTATGCTGAGTCAAGTACATAAATAATTGCAATCAAGTAAAAATAAAAGAAAAACTAATAAATATTAAGGAATATCTATATTTTTTTCAAATAACATTGAATTAATTATAAAAAACTAAACATTTGAAAATAATGTGTTAAACTGAATTTTTAAAATTAATCATATTAAATTGTAAATATTTTAACAACACCCAACATTATTTTTATTATTGTTAAAAAAAAACAAAATATGAGAGAGATATTTATGTAAATGTGAGAAGAAGAAAAATTATTTAATACATAAAATAATAAAGATATTATTGTATTTTAAGAATTTGTTAAGTGTAAGAAGCATTTTGTATCGTGTAGGAAGCAACTGCCTATTTTAAAAGGCAATGAAGAAATGAGGATGGATTTGTTGGGTTTATAAAAAAATATTACATGAACACCCTTCAATCTTCTTATACCTTTTTAAGACACAACATTTTTACTTTTCTAGTTCATTCATTCTAAATTGATAGTATAGTTCTCTTTATCTAATGTAGTTTTTGTTATGTAAGAAATATTTCTGCACTAATGTTCTCACACATAATTTACACCATTGTTTAAGTGTTCTTTAGCATATACTAAAAAAAATTAAAATTACATATGATAAAATCCATATGTAATAGCCAAAATTCCGTATGCAATTATATTACATATGGATTTATATACCAATAAAAACCAGTATGTAATAAACTCGTAAGTAATTTATCGACAAATTACATACGGATTTATTATGTATGTAATTTACCGACATAATTTTACATACAGAAAAATCCGTATGTAATGAATATTTATTTTAAAAAAAAATTATTTCTAGTTTTTGTTTTCAATTTTCTTACTATATCTTTTTTTTATGATTATGTTTACTATTATTTTAGTTATTTTTATTAATGTTATTAATATTGATAACAATTTATACCAGATGGGATCCGAACCCAAGTTCCACAAATATACAGAACTCACCTTACTGTAATATCCTAGAAAATAGCTATATAAAAAAAATTAACCTAGAATTTAGTTTTAGAGATAAATAAGATAATACCTATTTTTTTAACCGAACAATTATTTAAGAAAATAAGAGATAGTTATTTATTTTTATTTTTATAACAACCATCAACTCTCTCTCTAAGAAGATATTTTATCTCTCTAAAAAGATATTCTGTTTTATTCTAATAAAAACTACCAACTCTCTCTCCCTAAGAAGATATTCTCTCTCTAAGAAGATATTTATCTCTCTAAAAAGATATTCTGTTTTATTCTAATAAAAACTACCAACTCTCTCTCTCTTTCTTTAAGAAGATATACAGTTTTATGAAAAACCACCATCTCTCAAACAATTTTTTTTTAAAATTTTATACCTTCTCTCTAGATTTGTGATCTCATAGCTTATCAGATTGACAATCAGAGGACATCCCTAGATTCCTAGCGTTGAGTAGATCAAGAGTGTCCGTTGAGTAGATCAAGAGTGTCCGATTAGATTCTTGAACAGAGTTAGATTGCCCGTGATTTTAAGGTTTTTGAGTATCTCTACTCTATAAAGGTAAGGGAAGCTAGTTACATGTTTTATATATATATATATATATATATATATATTATAATTGCTTATTTTGTGAATTTGGGTAAGGAAAGCTAGTTTTGAATGTTTTTAATAAATATTGTAATTACTTGTTTTGTGAATTTGGGTAAGGGAAGCTAGTTTGATTGTTTTTCATAAATATTGTAATTATTTGTTTATTAATGAATTGGATGAATTTTTACGTATTGTATTATGTAATATCAAAGTTTGTGAATGATGTGATGTGTGATCGAGACATAGTATCTTTAGGAAAGGAGATACCCGTGTTGAGATTATTAGGATGTGCATTGTTTGGGGATTCAAGGAGGTATCCTGACTCTACTAGTCATTGGAATCATAGATGAAGATGACTAGATGGTGACTCTACTAGTCATTGGAATCATAGAAGAAGATGACTAGGTGGTGGGAGTCGAAGGAGGTTCATATGACTGTGCCACGGTGTGAAAAAGAACCGGTTAGACCAGATCATATGGATTGATAGATTCACATGACTGCGCTACGGTGTGAAAAAGAACCGGTCAGACCAAATCATGTGGGTTAAAGGATTCATATGACCGCGCTACGGTGTGAAAAAAAACCGGTCAGACCGGATCATATGGATTGTGTTTATATGACCGCGCTACGGTGTGAAAAAGAACCGGACAGACCGGATCATATGGATTGAGTTTATATGACCGCGCTACGGTGTGAAAAAGAACCGGACAGACCGAATCATATAGATTAAGTTTATATGACTGCGCTACAGTGTGAAAAAGAATCGGTTAGACCAGATCATATGGATTACGATTATATGACTGCGCTACGGTGTGAAAAAGAATCGGACAGACCAGATCATATGGATGTCTCATTAGTGTGATGTGTGATGTGTTAGTGATGATGTGATGTATAAGATGAATTACGAAAACTTGATTTGTTATTTTTTTTGGTTGATTTTGAAATTTAATTTATGAAAATACTATTTTTAAAACTCTCTAGCTTACCCTTCTTTTTGTGTTATTTGTTTTGTTTTTAAAACTGTGATAATCGTGTATATTACACGGGAGCAGAGAATTTGACAGGTGGTGTGAGTCCTAGTGAATTGTGATGGAGAAGCTTCATTTTATTTTATTTATAATTTTATACAGATATTTTATTAAATCTTATTTGGAGAAGTATAATTTGAAATACATGATGAATGTATGAATTTTTATATTCAAGTTTATTATATAATTTTTTTACACAATAACATTTCTATTATATGAAAAATATGGGATGTTACACTTACCATTAGCAAAAGTAACTTTGTTGTCACACTGAGATTATTAACATTCTTATTATAACTATTGTTATTATATGATTATAATTTTGTATAATTAATAATAATATTAATATTAACATTATTAATAATGTTGATCATACTAATGATAATAATATTGGTGATATTAATAATAATAATAATAATAATATTAATAATATCAACCTTAACAATAATATTAACATTAATATTATTAATAATAATAATATTGATGATATTATTAATAATAATAATAATCAAAATAATATTAATGATAATAGCAATAATATTATTATATTAATAGTAATAATAATAACAATTTTAACATTAATAATATTATTAATGTTAATAATAATATTAATAATGATAATATTATGAATTAATAATATTTATAATATTATCTATAATAATATTAGTAATAATGATAATAATAATATTATTAATACTAATAATAGCAATCATAATATTATTAATATAATATTATAATAATGATAATAATAATAATAATAATAATATTTGGATTAAATACAAATTAAATTTATATGTAATATTTTATATGTAAATCCGTATGTAATGTCAATTTTATATATGGATGTTGATTTTACATAGGGATTACATTATCTACGAATTTATATATAGGTTAAATCTGTTTGTAATATCCTGAATACAAATCTATAGGTAAAAATTTGTATATAATATGTTGATTTTACATATGAATATGAATCTGTATATAATTCTATATATAATTAATACTAATTTTACATACAGATATGAATCCATATGAATATGTAATTTAAATTTAACATACGAATTTTCATCTATATGTAATTTCTATAGTTAATTTATGATTTTTTTTTGTAATAATAAAAATCACCGTTTTGCTAATACAAGGGTGCTAAATGTTTATGCCACACAGAGTGGCCGGCAAAGTAACAAGAAATTTTCCGTAGTGGTAATGAGAAAATATGATTGTTCTGATTCAAGTACGTTCCTATCGTTATGGTCATTTCATTATAATTATATTTTAATATTTGATAAATCTATCATAATTTTATTTTAAAACTGTTGATAGATTAAGAAAAAATAGTTCTTATAAATTATTATTGATCAGAATTTCTGAATAATATGAATTTTATAGCATATGTATCTAAGAGAAGGAATATCAAATTATTACTAGAGCTTTCTTACTCTTATGGTTTATTTTATCTTAATCCGTTAACTGAAATAAAATATTTATTAAATTAAAAAATACAAAATTAAAACAAAAATTAATTCTATATATATCTGGCATTTTCCTAAAAAACTAATAAAAACAATTATAACTGTTAGATTAAGATTAAAAATAATGGTTTGAGATAAAAATCTAATAATAGATTAATGACATTTCTCTTCCTAATATTTGTTATAATTTTGTTGATTTTCTTTCACTCGATATCTTTATTTTAGTTTTATTTTTCTTTTATATGCCACTTTGATACGTATTTAGGGCTAGGTTATTGTGAAACTATTGGGGTGATTGGACATAATTGTTAACCCAATATTTTTTATTCTCTAAGATTTGGGAAGAAGCTTGTACACTCAAATTCATGAGATAAATAAGATGATGAATAGTCACTTATAACCTAACTTACTATATCATTTAGCCATGCTTTTTCTAGTTTTATTTCATTCTTTTAATAGAAATTTGTTTTCTTTTTATAAAATTTATACATTTGAATAAAAATCATGTCCATCTACTATTTTTAGATAAATATTTTTAGTAGATTACTAATCCACGTTTTTGTTAAATTTTCTAGGTTTAAAATATGAAGAAAATAAGAAAGAAAAAGATTTTGAAGGAAAGAATGTTGGACAGACAAGACATTAATTGGAAAATCTACGGGCATTTTTGTCAAAAGATAAGATTGGAATTCAGAAGGGCAAAAATGGAACTTCGTTGAGAAAATTAAAAATTAAAACTTCAAAGAAGTAACTGAATCACGTCCACATGCAATTACTTTCCAAATTTTAATTGGCATGCAATTACTTTCCAAATTTTAATTAGCATTTGATATAAAGGGAGGTGGAAAATTTCAAGGGATGTAATTTTTAGTTTAGTTTCAATTTTGAAATATTTTTAAATTTAGCTTTCATTATTGTAGACTTTACTTTTTTGAACAACTTTCGGGCAGAGAGACTTCACTTTTAGATGCCTTTGTTTTTGAGACATTAGACATTTAAGAAAAGAGAAATGTGATTGGGGTTTTTCATTGTTGTGCATTTTCTTCTTAGTTTTTAATTCCATTGCTCTAGGCTACAGGTTGTTTTTCAATTTTTTTTCTTGCTTTACTTCATCCGCTTTCATTCAACTGCTTGTACATCTACTATTTTCATTTATTATTTGTGTTCAAGATGAATACATGTCTTCTGGATTTTTGCGATTTCCCTTAGGGTTTATATTCTTTACGTTTTTCTTTTCCTTTTTCATGCTTATTTCAATTTTGCAACTTATTGTTCTGTTTTGTCATTCTTTTTGTTTTGATTTTCGTTTACTCAGAAAAGGAATTGACTATTACAATGAATTTTTTGATTTCTTTTTATTTTTTTGGCCCCTGCTTTTTTTTTATTACTTTCTTTCGTGTTCTTTTGTTTTTCTTTTACTCATTTCCTAATTTTTTAGTTTAACAATTTGTCTTACTTTTTACAATGATTATCTCATTCAATTTTTTTCCTGTTCTTGTTTAAAATTCTATTTTACAATTGATGTTCCAATCTAATACTGTCAATCCTCTATTTTTTTTTTAATTTTTCAAGGAAAGAAAATCTTTCAATGAAATCAATGAATTTGTATTTTTTTGGATTCGATTTAGGTTTATCCTATACTACTATAAGAGAATTTAGTTTTATTTTGAAAACTGAACGCGACTAAACGGTTTATCACTTACAAGATAAGAAACACCAAGAGAGAAATTCTCTATTTTCCTTTGATGAACCTCGATACGCCACTAAAGAGATAAGTCATGAAGCGCCACTCTAAAATAAGCAAAAGAGAAACACCACTTGAAATATGACACTCAAGAATTTCAAAAATTTCTATTCATCATTCCAATATGCCAAAATGAGTAGAATAGGTCTCCTTATATAGAATTCATGGTGGAAGATGAATAGACAAATTCATTCATTCCCTAATTTATGTCTAAACTAAACATAGAAAAATAAAAGGAAAAATATTTTTATTTTTATTTTTAATATCACATCATACTCCATCCGAGACTAGTTTGATACTAAAGAAAGAAGCTACTGATGAGCAACTTGATGAAACCAAATATAAGAATATTGTTGTCCTTTTATGTTGTCATACACAAACTGATATAGAATTTATGAAACACCCTAGAAAATGGTTCTTTAGAGTAAATGTGGTAAAAGTGAAAAAGGAGAATTTGAATATTTTAATATTAAATAAAAAAACACATATTTATAGAAAAAGCAGATATTCAAGTTTCATTTCACAAAACCACTATCTCTCTAGAAATAGGTTCTCTTTAGTTTCTTTGTATTTTCTAAATTTCTGACCCCTTAGCTCTTGACGTTGAGTAAAGAGTGTCCGATCAGATTCTTGAACAGAGTAAATTCATTTTTTACTTATTTTTCTTTGAGTCAATCTTCACGTGTTCTTAGGTATTCTAGAAAAATAGCATGCATGTGACATCTAAGACATCACGATAGGTCTCTGTTAGTTTATGATCATAGTGGTATAGTCTGATCTTTGATTAGGGCTCTACGGTGTAGGTTAGGAGATCCTATGAAGTATAGGCTTGAGAGTTTTTTAAAGAGTGCTATGCTTAAGCCAGGTAAGAAAAGTTAGTTACATGTTCTATACTAGTTAGTTATTTTCAAATAGAATCCTAGGATAAAAGACTTGAATGTATAAATATTTGATCATTAGTGCTCAAGTTTTTTTTGTAGGTTTGAACTGGTCCTTGAGTACTAAATGATTTTGATTACTTGATTTTGTGTGATTAGTTAACCTTAATTAAGTAGGAGAAATAATACTTGAATTAGTAGTGTAATATCATAGATTGATTTTGATAGAGGTAAGATTTAATATGGCTTGTGATGATGTATGACATGATTTGAAATATATGTGGCCTATGATCGAGACATAGTATTTTTAAGAAAGAAAATACCCATGTCGAGATGTAGTAGGATGTGCATTGTCTAAGGATATGATCAATAACGATTGATATCCTGACTCTACTAGTAATAGGAATTAAATATATGAGCATTACTAAGTGGTGAGAGTCGAAGGAGGTCTGAATTGGGTGATTGCAGCTTGAAATATAGTTGGACAGGAAAGTCTCGAGGGGACTAACATTGTCATACAAGATTGTTGATTCGTTGATTGGGGACTGTGGATTCACAACTTGGAGTTATATGACATGTGCATATCTCAGGGTCTATTCAATGCATGAGTCTTCCGAAAGTACAATTGAGTTTGTCTTTATTGTTTAGATGAGTTGGATGATAGATTATGTGAATGGATTAATATGTGTTAAATATATATATATATATA